>OBEQ012730843.1_pt1 | contig 14797 bp, 10 predicted proteins | sample 1670901 | NCBI WGS metagenome assembly OBEQ01 (sample SAMEA104232315, study PRJEB22302) | groundwater metagenome | biome: forest; feature: aquifer; material: groundwater | place: USA | collected 2011-08-07 | depth 5.4 m
GGTCCACCACAGGCTAAACTGAATGTGCCTAAGAGACACAAAGCCAACAATCGAAATCGAGAATCGTACATCAGGTACTCCTATTAAAGTACTGTGTTACTTTGGAAACTATTTTGCTTACATCACTGGCGCATGAACATGGCATGCGCCTGGTGATCCATCTGTTAGAGCCAATCTTTCAAATAAGGACTAGAGGTAGTTAAAGCCGCACAATCTGCCACGGTGAAGACAGTACCCCAGTTCTCACACATAAAATTGCGATTCGTCGCGAGGCAGGCCGCAGACGTTTTACTGAGAACGGGCAAGCCTCGCGCTGCACCATAGGCTTTGTTAAACACGGTAGGCAAGGCGTAAGGAATTCCCTGCGCACTACCCGCACTTAAGAGGAACATGATATTGCCACGCCCGCTGTCCCATCCGTCGTAAACATTCACGCCACCTCTGACGATATAATAAGAGTAAAAAACGTGAAGATATTCATCGTCGGGATCAACTGCATCGACATAATTTCTAAATTCTGTTTGCCAGCCTGGATTATCCATATTGACGGTCATGCTACTCACAAAGGCCGGTGTATCGCCCTCGGGGCGTTCAAATCGAAATTGGGTTCGTGTCTGATCGCTACAGGCCGTAAAGTAAAGATCCACGTTGGACGCTTGCGATCCATTGATCATCAAGGCTCCGTCCACTAAGGGGCGCGACCAAGAATCCGGTATCAGCGTAATGCTCGAACCATCTGTAATATGATGGAACCAAACCTTACGTAACGTGATCTCGGGACTTAAGCGCTGTTTTGTCGCTGTCGCCGGTACACTCGAACCCATAGCTTTAAACGTGCCGCCTGCTTCACCGTCACCGCCATTCGCCCCTAAACAATCCCCCGTAGCAGGGTCGCAGAATTTCAGCGTTAAATTGTGGTCCGCTGTGTTGATAGGCCAAGTCGCCTGCATGTTGAAGACCCCAAGATAGGGACCATCTGTTTCCGTTTGCGTGGTGTTGATAATTTGTCGTGCGACTTCTTGGTTATCCGCCCAAGCACTCACAAGCAACTGTGACACACCATCAAAATTATGTGATACCGTCGATTGGATAACAAAATTGTCGATATGGTGAGTGGTATCTATATTAGGGCTAAGGAATGTGTTAGTAACAGAATTGGGTGTGGCGGGAGGAGGGCCGCACGCAACTGTAACGCTGAATACAAGACTCAAGGCAAGTAATTTGAATGTTAGGGTATTTGGTAAAGACGGAACTTTTAAATTGGAGATGTACATAATTGCAATCCGTTAGGTGAAGTAATCCAGCAACAGCGCTAAAATTCTCTGTCGAATAATCGTGGTTAATCTGGATAAATTATTTACTGCGGGTTGTCTTTCACAAGACGAATTAACACCGGCAACTTTTTCTATCACAAATAAACCTCAAAACGAGCCAAGTGCCATTTATCGATGGCCCATCGTTCGTTTTATTATTCCAAGTCGTCCGTGTGTAAACCAAATGCGTTTTTTAGTGTTTTAGCTAATCCAACCGACGCCCCATAAACATCATTTTTAGGCCAAGCAATCTGTTACGGCCCTCATAAATGGGCCGAATAAATATATTATGGGCCATTTAAGATGTCAAGCGGGCTTTTAACAGCATTTTACAGCCCATATATAGTAAGGTTTACCACACAACAGCCCATTATGTTAGCTATTTTCTGGCGCATGGCCCTTTATCCGGCTATACTAAACAAGTCTCAAAATTTATTGTCGGTAACTCCATGACCAATTTAGATTTAGAAACAGAACAAGATTTGCATACTATCTCTGGAAGATGGCACTTCTTAATGGACCAAACAGGAAACTACCCCATTAAAAGAGGCCGGCCCAAAGCGCTGGCCGATAGGTTTGGGTGGGGACTCAGTTCTGCAAAACGTTATTGTTATGAGAATAAGATCCCCAAACCATCTGAGTTCGAGCGATTCGTATCTGTTTCATTAGAGGAAGCAGGTGCAGCTTGTTCTTCAAATTCGATCATGTCCTGGATAGAGCGAGGAGGTAAGAATCCGTTTGTTGATAAACCAATGACAGAAAAGAAAGCCGCCAAAGAGAAAATACCAACACATGAAATAATAAATCCCACTCAAGACTCAGTGAGCCATGCTACCAAAAGCCAGATTTACGTTGCCGTAGATAAAACCGCTTATGAAATGGGAATTGAACTCGATATATTTCCAACTGATCAGGTGGATAATTTCTATGACATGCTTATCGATTTAACCCTGGACAACCAAATTCGCAATTTTCGTAGTGAATCCTATACTAAACTCATTCGCACACTACTCTCCTCAACGTTTAAACGTGGCGAATAACATCGATAACTCTGCCAGATCTATTCATGACTAATCACACATTGAATAGGTATCTTCATAGACGTATTGCTCTAAGAGTATTCGTCCTAACACTCCTACAATTTTTTGCGCTTAGCCCTGCGACAAATGCAGCCACACCATTAAGCATCTATGTTGTCAGCGAAACTGAAACGCCACTGGCTATAAAGTTTTTAGATAGCTTGAAACATGCTGCTCCAGATCTGACATTTTTAGATCTACCCGCAGAACCTGAAAGCGTTAAAGCAGGCTCACTCTGTTTAGTCATCGGAAAAAGCTCTCTTCTTGATCATTTGAATGAGGGTAGAAAATGCGACACACTGGTTATTGGCATCAAAAGTTTTGAATTCTTTGAGACTGTCAAAAATTTTGAGGGCAGGAATATTTCCGCTATTTTTACTGACCCAAGTCCAAAACTTCAGCTATCACTTATCCGTCAACTTTATAATCGCACTCCTACTGTGTTGATCCCGACCAGCAATAGAGAGGGTACGACGGTATCTGATTTTAATGTGTTTGCAAAAGGGCTGGACATCAATGTCATCGCAAAAGAAATAACAGCAGAAAATATTTTTGAAACATTAAATAACGAGAAATACGACGCAGTACTGCTTACAAGAGATGAAGCGCTATACAACCAAAACAATCTGTCAAAGATTCTTCGATCCCAATATTTTAAATCCAGGGCTGTTTTCGGCTTTTCAGAAAGCATCGTCAAAAACGGCGCAGCAGCAACGATATACTATGAACTTGACGATATAACTGTCGAAACAATTACCATGCTTCGCCAATTTCAGCAGAACGGCAAACTTTCTCTGCCAAAATTTTCCGTTCAATTTCATATTTCACTCAATGAACAGGTTATTAAATCCTTAAACTTAAATGCCTTATCGTTAGTGCAGCTGGAAAATAAAATGCAAGAGGAGGTCAAGGAAAAGTGATCGTTAGACGCATCAGCATTAACTCAGCGTTACTCTTGCTAAGTCTCTCAGCAGTCTTTATTCCTGCTGGGTTTTTAACGTTTTATACGATTGACACGCAAACGCAATCCTACGAGAAAAATGTCACATGGAACATCAATACCGTTTATGAATCTTTAAGTAGTCTAGCCGAGCTAGCACTGGTGTCTGAAGAATCAAAAGCTCTCTTCGCCGAAACAACAAAAGTGCTTTTTAAAAACCCCATGTTTCATACCATTGAGTTGCTTGATGCGCAACGAAAGACTGTTCTCAGCACATCAAGCACTGAACAGTGGTCTAATGTTGTCGTTAAAAAAGAGATCTTTCCTATTTATTCATCGGGAGCTCCGCTCGCCAAAGAATCCAATGATCTTTTGGGCAGCGAATTTGAGAATAGTGAAAAAGTCATTGAAGGTTACATCGTTTTTCATATCGATTTGCAGTACTTGGAAAAACAAAAGCAGGAAATAATAAAAGACGTGTTGGTGACAGTTGTTATATTCTTGCTGGTATTTATACCGATTGTTGTCACGGTAGGGAGAAAATTTGCATCAACTCTCGCTAAAATATCGTCCCACCTCAACAAAGTTACAACTGACCCAGCCATAGGTTATCAGCTTGATTTGAATTCGAACATCGTCGAGATAAACCGCATAATAGAGAATGGCAATACCTTATCGGCTTCTCAACAAGCTAACCAAAAAAATCTATTGGAAAGGCTGCGCCAGATTTCAAGTGCGAGACAGCAGGCGGATGAATCCAAGAACGAAGCCGTGGCAGCGAATTTAACTAAAAGTCGTTTTCTAGCAAGCGTATCGCATGAACTCCTAACACCACTTTTCGATATCAAATATCTTGCAGATTCCATAACACGAAAAACCAAGCGGCTCAATTACGACTCACTCCTGGAACCGCTAGATCATTTGAAATCCAATGTCGATTTTGTTTCAGATCTCATTGAGGACATTCTGGCATTCAGCGAACTAGAAACTAAAAATTTCCGGATTAATCCAGTACCATTTTTTCTTGCCGATTTTCTTCAAGATATAATTCGCAGTTACGAAGAAAAAGCCTCACGCGAAGGAAATATGCTTTCTTATGAGGTGCTTGATCCGGAAGTCATGAAACACACGTATTATTCTGATCAAACGAGAATTCGGATGATACTTGTTAATTTTATTACCAATGCGATTAAATACACGACGCAAGGCAAGATCAGTTTAAATGTCTATGGAAGTGTTCTATCCGACAAACAGGAGATTGAAGTTACCTTTGAAGTTAAAGATTCGGGTCGAGGTATCTCGCCAGTTGATCTACCGCTGATATTCAATGACTTTTATAGAGCTGAAGACGTGAAGACAAGCACGACACATGGTGTTGGCTTGGGCTTGGCGATCTCTCGACGACTTGCTAACTTAATGAATGCTAAAATAGACGTTGAAAGCAAGGTAGGAGTCGGTTCTAAATTTTCACTCACCATTACGCTACCCATTCATGCAGAAGCAGTTACCATTAATTTAAATCATCTTGCAACGATTAGTCTGTTAGTCGTTGAAGATGACTCCACCACGCGCGATTTTCTCTATGAAACTATTAAGCCCAGTGGCGTGAAGGCACATTTTGCAGTCAATGCAACGGAGGCAGAGTTACTTTTTGAAGCTAATGAGTACGACTTGGTTTTCATTGACTGCTATATGCCTAAAGTGAGCGGTCCCCAACTGGCAAGATCGCTGCAAAAAAAGAATACCAATGCAATACCCATTATTGGTATGTCGATTGATAAAAGGCTGGAGAATGTCGAAGAATGTATGGACGCGGGTATGGATGATTTTATTGAAAAGCAACGCCTGCCTTCTGAGATGCTGGAATACATCATGCGTTATACAGAAGCGCGAACAAAAGCGACTTCTGTAAAAATGCCTTCCAATAAGAGCATCACGGACGATGAGTAGCAACGAATGGTCGATGAAAGGATATTTGCTATTAAAAAATTCAGAAGTACCGTGAGGATCGGTAACTGTCCGTGAATAGCTTTCCGCAGCTATTAAAAGTTCATAATTGTTGTCATGAAAAATCGAAGCCTGGGTTCGATGTGAACGAGTGCGAGATCTGTGGGAGAAGCGTCTCCGATAAATCGAATCGGACTCCCATTATGCTGTCGCAAATTGAATTGAAGCTGAAGATCGCTTTGCTTTCGCACGGTGAAATTATGACTATAAGTAATATCGTATCGCTCATAATCATAACCTAAGGTCTCCTTGGCAAGATAAAACGCAATCGCCAATTTAGCTTGATCACTCGTTTCAAAGATGCCATAGATTGAACCAAAATAGTCATAATCAATGGCAACCTCTTCTGGGGCGTTAGTTTTTGTATCCATGTCCGTGTACACAATGCCAGACTGAACTGGTTGGAAATTGAATTTAAGCTCCATTTCATAACCAGTAATATTGCTTTCCCCATTGTTTGTTTGGGAGTAGTCGAGCCAGAATGCCGATTCTGAAATGAGATTTGATAAATGTTCATCAAAATATTTTACATCATAGGAGATTGGAAGAGACTCTAGCTGATGAAAAAATCCAATCTCAGTGGATTCAAGCTGCTCGGCGTCGAGCACTACCTCGTTGCTTGCGGTTCTAAAAAGTTTTGGCGAAGGATCTCCGGTTAAACTTGTGGTGCCGTTTTCCAATTGGAGTTCATACGACCACTCGGTATCTCTCTCGCGTATACTCGGTGTTCTATGCGCTTTAGCATAGGTAGTTCGCACAGCGCTGTTATATGATGGCTTATAAACAATCCCGACTCGCGGGTTTAGGAATGGTTTTGAACTCACATCTTGATTAAGCTCGCTTGAAATGCCTAGGTGCAGTATGGCGCGCTCCATTAAATTGTATTGTGCATGATTGGCCATAAACAACGTGTTGTCAGTCGCCGTTCCGTTTAGATACGCTTCAGAATTGAGCTTGATATGTTTAAAGCTGATTTCATTAAACATATGTAGATCGCCATCACTCAAATCCCAGCTGGCTTCAATATATTGGAACTGATCTATTGCGTCATGATTGGTTGTACCACACAGTGGACTTAACACTGACGCTACATCCAGTTGCGACAATCGTTGATTCACGCGATCAAGGGTGGCTTGATCGGCCGCAGAAAGTGGATGTACTATAGATTTATTAAGGGTTAATTTTTTAAAGAGAACGACACTGGCTATATCTGCAAATTCGAGGTTAATGTTGGGGCTGGCGTCAAGTGCGGTTATATCTGGGTCGACAGCAAATGCTGGAGCGCATATACCGAATTCATGAAGTTTTTCGTAATGGTTCACGTTACCTTTCACGCTAATTTTAGAAACAAGCTCCTCGTCAATCACGCTGTTTTCAAACCCAAAGGCCATAGCAAAGTAGGTTTCCTCTTGGTCTTTCGAAAGATTCGTCATGGAAAATGCCTGTGACAAGGCAATATCTGAATTGTTAAATGCAGATACGTTGCTTTGGCTAAAGTTGTTTTTCATATAGATAAAGTCGGTAAAAAACGATTGTTGGGGATTGAGTTCATAATCGCTTCGATAATAAAAATGTTTCGACGTCATATCATCGTGGAAATCTTCATCTTCAATCGTCTTATCAAAGCCACTATTTGTATACCCTGAAAGTCGAATCTGATGTTTAGAAACTTCCCCTGTCCATCCAGTGAGGAAGTAAATATCTCTTGTGTCTGCTGAACCGACGCGTGTGCGCAGTTGAGTAGGAGCTACGTAACTGTCATTTCGCCGAATCAAATTGACTGCCGCGGAAAAAGCGTTTGATCCAAAAATAGAGGAGCTTGAACCTCGGGCAACTTCAATTGCGTCCAGGTCATATAATCGGATAGGTAGCCTTCCCCAATCGGTGCCAGAATTCGCAGGACGATTAACCTTTAATTCATCAGCCAGAAGTTCCGTTCTTTTTGTGGTAGGGCCATTTAGAGAATGGTAGCTCATACTGGGGGAGCTTTGAGAAAAGTAGGATTGTTTCATACCGGGTACCAGCCACATCACGTCGTCATAACTGGTGAAACCTAGATAATATATAGTGTCGGCATCAATGCGAGTAACGCCGACCGGGCTCTCAGTTTTTGGTGTGAGTATTTTTGAAGGAGTTACTACGTTCGGGATTTTTAGTGCACTCAATCCATCTTCGTTTTCAAATTCTACAGAATGCCCATCCATAGAGAGAAAAAAAAACAAAATCGCTGCTATTAACTTATACATAGTAAATCCCCCAGCCAAAACTGCCTCAACATTTTCTATTCTTTTTCTATAAATCTAAATTTATTTTCGTGTTGTCGCCTTATGGCATCAATAGCCTGTTAATTCAACATAACCATGCCCTTTGTGACTGCCTTCAACAAGCACAGCGCCTTCCCAATACTGGAACGTTTGCTTAACTTCTTGGTCTTTCACTCGCGCGGTAATACCAACATCAATCCAGTATGCGGGTAGTTGCAGTCGCCATCGGACAGGGTATTCTGCGCCGCTCTCGCTCAGCCACGTTGCTTCAGGTTTGAGGTCAATATCTTTGATGTCTATCTGATGCTGTATACCGTCTTGAGAGATAAAAGTACCAGTCCCTATCGAATCAATGTCGCCATCTTTTAATCGCATACGATAGATCATCAAATCTTCACCCGTATCCAATTGCAGCGCAAACCAATCCCACCCGGCTTGCGTCTCTGATAAAGAACTAGTACTCCATTCTCGATCAAACCATGACAAACCGTTAACTTCCTGTGTTTCAGCATCTGTTTGTATAGAGCCAGAGGTATTCATGTGAGTATACGAATAATAATAGGAAGCATTGCCAGGGAGATTGCTTTTTTGGCTTAAACCATTATTGCCATGCATAACAGGCCCTCTCTCACTTGAAAGATTCAGATCAATGGCGATCGTTTTATTATTCGAAGAAGTGGCCAACGCCGTGACACTTAACGGGAACAGTTTCTCAGGATCACGAGATTTAAGCTGCCAATTGTTCACCCATACGTTGACTGGATTTATCTCAGCGCCTGCCAGCCCTGCACCAGTACGATTGATCTCTTCAAAGTCGTAGTGGGTATTGTTCTGCGTATCGGTTAATGCAAAGTGACCCATGTAAAGTTGCGAGGAATGCCAACCTTGTTGATGTTCAGTTTGAGCATCATTATTTGCTGAGGGCATCATCGCTAGCCGAAATATCGTCAGTTGGTATCCGAAGTGACGTCCTGAATCTGTTGTGAGATTTCCTGTTAAATACCACCACTCATTTCTAAAGTCTGGATGTGGTCCATAGTCTTCCGGGAACTTCATCTTGCGCGGTGTTATTGCTCGACTGTATCCCGAAATATCTTTACTCGATAATAAATCGCTAAAACTCTGTCTTTTTTGCTTGTGCTCCTCTGGCGAAAGGTTGTTATCGCAACTGGAGTTTATTAGGATTAAAAAGATTGCCATAGAGTGAGTAATAAATCTGGTCATTCTTGAAATCCACGGTTTTGTTGGCCATATCCAAATCGCCACGCAGGATAAAGCCCTGCCAAAAGAGAGGCAACAACGGCATACATAATCGTCTGAATACTTAACCCCCAACCTGGCTCCATCACCATGGTCCAACCAAATGCACGGAGATTAATGACATCAATTAACATCCAAGCCATAAGCTGACCGAGAGGAACAGCGATAATGCCTGTCAGCAATCCAATAAAGCCTGCCTGTCCTAGAAGTATTCCGGTTATCTGCCGTCGGCTCATACCGATCGAACGCATCACGGCAAACTCATTGTTTCGTTCAAGTTGCAAGGCCAATAGCGCACTCATGACACCGGCACCAGCGATGATTAACGCAAGATATCGCAACACATCAGTGACGATAAAAGTGCGATCAAACATTGTAATAGCTCGTTTTAATCTTGCTGCGTTATCTAAAATTTCCATTTCATGTGTCGTGCCTAAGTCTGATTCGAGCTGTGCAATGAAAGCTGGTTTATCGACATCTTTATTTAGAAAAAGCCAAATGCCCTGTATTCCCCTACCCGGCCAAAACCGTTCAAAATGCTCCATGCTCATCATGACTTTGCCATGTTGACTGGAGTAATCGTAATATATTGCTGCAATGCGGAAAGTTTGCCACCCTTTGTCGGTCATGAGTGGCAACAAATCACCGGGGGCTAAATGCCGCTTATTTGCCAACGGTTCACTTATAAATATTTCTCCGTTGTTAAATCTTTGCCAAGCATTCAGGTCTGTGTCTTGCAAAAGTAGATAGCCAGGACGACCGATATTGGGTAAGTCAACAGCAACTAAATCGACAGGGAAATGCGTTGATTCAACCAGGTCATTATAATACCGTGAAGCAGCCAATACGCCAGATCGGTTTATGACGAGTTCCTCAATCTTTGCATCAATCAATTCTGTCTGGTTTGCGTTTTTAGATTTTTGAGGTCCGACAAACAAATCTGATTGAAAACGATTTTCCAACCAGTGCTGCATTGAGCCGCGAAAGCTATTGACCATTGTACCCATACCATTGGAGGTCGACATCGCTATGCTTAATGCCATTATCGCAAATCCGGTTCGAGTGATTTGACGCGCAGTATCTCTGGTAACTAAGGCACCCAAAGGCCCCGTGAATTGCGACACTACAGGGGTAACCATATAACTTATTTTCCAAACGAAGGCAGGTGTTAACAGAGCCGCCGCGAAAACAAAAGCGGCGAGAGATATAAATCCCCCGACCAATCCGGTGTTTGGTATCAAAAGGACGATACAACCGAGCAAGAACAAGGCTACGCTCACAGAAGCCGTAGAGGAGAAATTTTTTACAAAAACTTTTTCCTGAGTAATCCGTTGAAGTAAATTGCTGGCATCAACCAAGGCAGCTTTGCGTGCTGGAAGGTAAGCAGCTAAAGCTGTTGCTAGCAGCCCAAGTAGTATGCCTTTTATAGTGGACTCCGTTGCCAATTGATGTTGAGTAATAGTCACGGTATAAAAAAGTTCATCAACAGTTCTATTGACCAAGAATAGCAATCCTTTTGATAGGTAAAGCCCTGCAAATATGCCTAGCGGTGTCGCTAGTAACGCCAATGCTAATGCTTCGGTCATGACTAGAAGTTGAATTTCTTTGACCGATACACCCAGCGCGCGCAATCGTCCAAACTCAACTTGACGTTGGAGAACAGAAATATTGAGCGTATTGAAAATAATAAACGCACCAACGACCAAGGCAAGTAGGCTAAGCGCGGTCAAATTGAGATAAAACGCCTGTGTCAGTGATCCTTGACTTTGGAGCGCAGCCTCCGTTGATTGTAGATAAACATCGGATGGCAATAAGCTTGTTAACGCTTCAAGAGCTTTGTTACCATGAGGGATATCGGAAGGAATAAAAACATTGATTTGAGAAAGCTTGCCTGGTGTCCGTAGAAGTGTCTGCGAGGTACCAATATCCATAATAATCAGATTGGCCAAAGAGCTATCGCTTTCATCACCAATCAGGCCGATGATTCTAAGATCTGTAATGCCATGAACCGTGTTCACAGGGAGCTTATCATCGACGATTAAACCGAGATCCTTTGCTAAGTTAGCCGAGATCAGAACCGATAAAGGTGAAGATATTAGCTTGATAGTATCTGAGCCTTCTTTGATTGGCGAGTTCATGTACCCTCGCAATTTGGCCTCAGAAAGAGGGTCAACGCCTACACTTTGAAGAAGTTTGCCAGGCTTAAGTGGTGTCGTTAAATGGGATAAAATCTGCGGAGTCGCAATTGCGCCGTAATGCTTAGGAACCCACGTTGTTCTGATTTTGTGGTAAACGTCCTCGCTGATTTCATGTCGGCTGCTGACGATACGATGAGTAGCGCTACCAACCGTTTGTTGAAAAGACATTGCAAAGCTGCGTTTCGCACTCTCGTTCGTCATATCAACTGCGGTGACAACTGCTACACCAAGACCAATACCAATAATCGCTAACAGGGTAAGCAATTTATGCTTTACCAAATAACGAAGTTGGCTCAAAAAAAGAAGACTCATGAAATGAAGCCTTTTAGCTCAACAAGTTTCGCATCTTCCATCTGGAACACTCGATCTGCGACCGCAGATAATGCGCGATTGTGAGTAGCCATAAGAAGAGCAACGCCACTTTCACGCACCTGCTTAACAAAAAGATTCACAACTTTCTCACCCGTCGTGTGATCAAGGTTTCCAGTAGGTTCATCAGCGATGATCAGTTTAGGGTTGTTGGCTAAAGCTCTGACGATAGCAACACGCTGTTGTTCTCCACCTGACAATTCTTCCGGGAAACGAGCCCTTAAATGATCTAGGCCGAGCAACGCTAAACGATTCAGTGTTTGTGTCCGCAACTCCATGACACCTGAAAGGTGTAGTGGCAGCAAAACATTTTCTTCTACTGTTAAGGTGGGCAACAAGTTAAAGAATTGAAATACAACACCTACTTTTTTTCGTCGATAAAGAGTTCGCTCAACATCATTCATGATGTGCAATTCATTTCCATCTACATTTATCGTCCCCTGATCTGGCGTAGATAGACCGGCGACCAAGTCGAGTAAGGTTGTCTTGCCACTTCCACTTGGCCCTAGAAGAATTGCCATTTCACCGGACTTAATATCAAGGCTCACATCGTCGAGGACATTGTGTCTAGACCCACCCATGACATAACTTTTAAAAACGCCTCTAACGTTTAGCACTGACTTTTTAAAGTCGCTTGTAGTAGGCATTCTTTGTTATTCCTTGTGTGAAGACTAAACGGAAACCCGCACGAGTATTTATTGAGGTGAAAATAAAACTTTAAAATATTATCAGTTTCGTTAAGTTTGTCTTACATGGGATAGTAAGCGTTGTGCAAAATACATCGACTCAAATCCAACTGCCAAGAGACCAGCCTAACTTTCGATCTGTAATATAATATCGTTTCACTTTGATAATAAATTTGGGGCTGTAATATATCATATATGTACATGTTGCAACCAGAACCAACTAGATTTTTATTTAGAGCCTATCTCAAAATGGTTGTTTATCGAGGCTATTGCTTGGCAGAAATTTTAGCCTCGTCAGTAAGATTCGTGGGTTAATTTAGCTTCTGGAAGCTTTCCCAATGTATGATATAAAGCGATTTCATCACATTTATAGGTCCTAAACCCATAGGATTTTCTTACGAAACAAAAAAGAAAATGATCGTTTCTGATGAGGTTTTGTAGCTTTGTTGTCGCTGCAACCATTTTGCTGCACTTAATTAAATGATTTTCAGCGGAAGTTATTTGATGTTTCGGCGCTACAGTATAAAACGAATACACATTCGGGAGTTTCCAACCAGACCATTCCCCTTGGTACTTATTGATGGAACACCTGCTTTTGTCATTAACCAGTGGATTTTTTATTTGTTGGAAAATAGCGTCACCGAATCGCTTTTGGAAGAGCGCATCCGTAGCGTGATGCATCTGTTTGAATTCAGCCAAGCAAAGTACGGCAAACATGCACTGAGTGAACACGAATCGCAAGCCCCGGTGAGGGATTTTTTGTTGGCGAAGAAGAATGGCACGATTGATCACGATGGCTTTGATCCATTGAGCTATAGCATAGGGTGAGGGTAATAATTTATGAATAAATGTTGTGTCACATTTTGAAAATGGGTCGAGATACCGAATTTATCAGTCTTTAGGGCGACTAACTCGTTTATTTTATCTGATCCTTTACCTAAGTTATCTTCTGGAGAGGAGTTCAATTATCTTTTTTTGAACGGCTCGGGTTTGACGCCGGAAGAGATAGATAAAATCAACATCGCTGGGAGTTACGCGAATATTTTTCGCGTTTCTATCGCCATAGCCTAAAGCCAACCAGTCTGGGCTTACTCCAAGTTTCTCAGCTAGTTCAAGCACATCATGGATGCGGTGCTTTGTAGCCGTTTCGAGAGCGGAAATCATAGTTTGTGAAATGCCAGTGTTGCGACTCAATTCAGACTGACTAATCGCCAATTCTTCGCGCCGCGCTTTCAGACGTTCACCCAAGGATTGTTTTTGTGCTTGAATCGGTCTTGTGTGATCCATTAGACGGATAGCGTCCGCCTGCTTTGCAGGGCGACCGCGATACTTTTGCAGGATATCAATTTCAGTATCCGATAGGCAAAGTGATTCGATGAGATGAGATCCCTTTCCGCATCGCAACCAACTGAAGGAGATGCGCAAAATGATGGAGATTTCCAAAAGAAAAAGGGAGTCTTTCTTGTCAAGCTCAACGTTGGTAATTGCTGATTGCGACAACCCACAAAGATGTGCGAGGTCAGTTTGACTTATCTCCTTTTTGAATCTGCTATAGCGAATTCGTTTGCCGACTGTCGTTTGAAGCCAGTTTTTTCGGCGATCAAGTCGGGAAAATTCGGCTCTATCCGCGGCGGAGAATAATTTAAGAAAATGTCTTTGTGTGTTTGCTCGCATAGTCGTCGTTTTCTCTAGGGCTTGAATTTAGTTGTGCGTTTCCTTTCTCTTAATTCTACTCTAGTATTCTATCTCAATTTGGCAGACAAGCTAATTCGGATTGACTCGAGGAATCTGTTTCTAAATGGCAACCGTCATCTGCACGATTGCTTAGACCGAACTCAGCAGGCCATCAGTTATCTTCGTTGCCCATGATCATATGATAAATAGTTCTTTTTTTGTTTGATAAGAAACTCCTTGTGCTTCATCGATCTTAACTGTTCCAGACACCATAGTTCACACTATGGTGACTAGTCGTTAGACAACATGATAATTAGAATTAAAACTGGATAAGATAATTCCTAATGGTCTTGAATATGTCTATGTATATAGCATTGATTTAACGTAATTATCGACCTTGGGGTTTTCAATAAATATTGATTCAACTCATGGTTGAAATGAAACCGTATGTTAGAACCTGAAATTATTTCCTATGCGGAAGTATTATCTTTGTTGTAATGTCCCCTACACCGAAACATAGGTTAAGTCGGCGCGGAATCAGGAAATATCGTCTAACCTTGGAATATGCTCCTTTAAAAAGGACGCTCGAATTAATTCAAGAACCAAGTACTGTTGTTGAAGCCAACACTTGAAGACATATCTTACGAGAAATCTAAAATGACGTCTTTTTTTGAAAATAGCACTAATATCTCCCCCTGTGGTAGGTATCTATATGCTCAGTCGCGACTATGTAACGATGAAGTACGGACCTGTCTATTTATTTGTTTGCATCCACCAATGATTGATGAGATGACCGACGATGAGGTGACGGTACGTTGCAAAGAATTTGCGAACTTTTGGGGTTATGGCGGTATCGCAATAGTCAATCTTTTTGCGTTAAGGGCAAATGGGTTACCTGAAATCAAACAGGCTATTGACCCTATCGGACCTGAAAATGACGGTCAAATCATTTCACATCTCCTGTCCCCCGATCTTATCGTGCCTGCATGGGGCTCGAATGGCGCCTA
>OBEQ012282038.1_pt1 | contig 14794 bp, 11 predicted proteins | sample 1670901 | NCBI WGS metagenome assembly OBEQ01 (sample SAMEA104232315, study PRJEB22302) | groundwater metagenome | biome: forest; feature: aquifer; material: groundwater | place: USA | collected 2011-08-07 | depth 5.4 m
CCCCCGGCGGGCGGGCCCCCGCCGGGTGGGGCGGCATGGAGATGTTCCTGCAACAGCAGCTCGCCGCGGACGATCCCCGGCTGGAACTCGTGCGCACCCGCTTCCGCTCCAACCTGCTGGCCATCGCGGAGACCGGCCGCCGCGCCGGCGCCACCACTTTCCTCTGCACCGTGCTGACCAACCAGCGCGACTTCGCGCCGTTCCTGTCGCAACACCGTCCCGGGCTCGCCGCCGGGGAACTGGCCCGGTGGGAATCCCACCTCGCGGCCGCCGGCCTGGCCCAGCTCGCGGGCGACCTGCCCGCCGCCGAAACCGCCTACCGGGCGGCCACCGCCATCGACGACCGCCATGCCGGGCTGGCCTTCCGCTTCGGCCGCCTGGCCCTGCAGGCGGGACGCGACCCCGAAGCCCGCGAGCTGCTCCAGCGCGCCGTAGATCTCGACACGCTCCGCTTCCGCACCGATTCAAACCTCAACCAGATCATCCGCGAACTCGGGATCCACGGTGCTCCCTTGCTCGAGGTCGTCGATCTCGCGTCGGCCCTCGCGGCGCGCAGTGCGCACGGGACCGTGGGCGACGATCTGCTTTACGAGCATGTTCACCTCAACCTGCGCGGGACCTACGAGGCCGCCCGCGAACTCTTCCCGCGCCTCGCCGCCGAGCTGGCGCGCCGCGGGCTCGTCACCGGTCAGTCGCCCGCCCCGTTCGACTACGACGACGCGCGGCTGCGGCTCGGTTACAACACCTACGAGCAGGCCATGATCGGCCACGAACTGCTCCAGCGTTTTCAAAAACCGCCCTTCACCGGCCAGGCCGATATCGCCTCGCGCCGCCATGCCTGGGTACGCCGTTCCGAACAAGCCGACCAGTTGCTCGCCCCGTCCGGGGCCACGGCCGCGCTGGGCGAACTCGCCCGGCGCGGCCTCGAACTCGCTCCCGACGACTGGATCCTCGCGCGCAACACCGGCGCGATGCTCGTCGCCCGCGGCGCCGCCGCCGAGGCGCTGCCCCTGCTGGAACGCGCCGCCCGGTGGATCGATGACGACATCGACACCCTGGTCGCGCTGGGACGGGCGCAGCAGGCGCTCGGCCGCAGCGCGGAGGCCGGAGCGACCTTCGCGAAGGCCCGCCTGGTCGAACCGGACTATCCGGGTCTGCCCAAGTTGTCCGACTCCGCTCGTTGACTGAGGCCGGCGATTTGACCCTGTCCCGGCGACGAGGTCCGGCTCACGCGCCCCGCAACAGTTCGAGCATCGCGCGGTCGAACTGGTGCCCGTGGAAGCTCTCACTCATACTTCACGTCGGTGCGTTCGCTGTTCTGACCCTTTTGATCGGCCCACAGACACTGCGGTTTGTCATCTATTATATGACAAGCGTCCGGAGAGAGATTTGTAATATAATACGTTACATGTTACCGATTTTTTTCTGGTCGCAAATTTTGCCAAATTGGCCTCGTGGGGATTTTTTGAGTCTGGCCGGGCTGGCATCACATTTTGTCACCCAATTGCAGCGCTCTGGTCGTAGGATACGATCGCGCTGGTCGGTTGGCGTTGAACGGGGGCATTCGCTTACGACGAGAGCATGGATTTTCCGCGCAGCCGATTTTCTGTCGTAGGCGTTCTGACCGATGGAGTCGTAAGGATTTGAGCCGCGCTGCCGTCATATTACGACGGCAGCGGGAGGATGGGGCAAGCGGGGTTGTCGTTTACGTCCGGAGCAGCGCCGTCATGGCGTCGTGGAAGGACTGGCCGAGAACCTGGATGTGGAAGTCGATGGCGTTGCCGCTTTGATTGCGTTCAGGCCAGCGCCAGTAGCTTTCCTTCACGATGGGGCCGGGGAAGTCGGGCACCAGGAAGTTGCTGCCGCCGGTATCGACGAGTTTGTGGCCGCGTCTTTCGAGGAGCGGGGCCAGCCCGGCCATGCTCTACGGCGGGCTGAACATTAGAGATGCAGTTCGGTTGTCCCAGCCCAGCAGGTTCGTCATATCAAAAGGGATCACGACAGAGTTTCCCTTGAACCCCGACTCCGTGAATAGGGTTACCTTCCAACCGGGCGGCAGGCGAACCGACGAGATGGTATTGGCTCCAATCGTCAAAGCAGGAGTATCGTAGAAACCCGCACCTAAACACAGCGCTTCAATTTTCCCCGGCACCCGTTTCAGTCGCTCCCGGCGCGGTGATCCAGCGATAGCCACACCCTTGGGGCAGCAGGCGCACCGGCAGGCCAGGCTGTCCGGCGGCAATGATCTCCGCGAGGCGTCGCACGCCCCATTCCTCGCTGGTGCCGTGATTGATGACCACCACCGGATAGCCGGCGTCCTCGGCCCAGGCCGGTTCGCTCCATGATCTGATGCGATCGTCGATGGCGAGCGCCATCTCCGCCCCGAGGGCATGGTGCTGCCACGGCCCGTTGCCGTAGCCCGTGCCCAGGCCGAGCGAATGCACCACGCGGTCAGCGTCGCCATAGAAGGCCACGCCCGGCTGGCCGAGCAGCTTGAATTTGCCGGCGAGATGCCGGGCCGCTTCCCCGGCCCGGACGGGCGCGGCGAGCCGGACTACGCGGTAGTGTGGCGCCTGCGTGATATAATCGCCGGCACTGTAACCGAGCGCGGCGGCGAGACTGTCGACAACGCCGCCGGACATCGTGTCGAGCCCATCATGGCAACGGATGACTGTGAGGCCGTTTTCCTCGATCCACCGGCGTTTCGCGTCCCCGGTGGCGGCGACCGCCGTGCGCGTGCGCGGGGCCAGCGGGGCGAGCAGGTCGGCAAATCCATCGAGGTCATGATGGGTATAGAAACACGGCTCGTGCGCGACGACGACGTTGAGGCCGCGGGCCGCCGCTTCGCGCAACGCCGCCCAAGTCGGCATCCACACGACGCCGATGCCGCGCACGACCAGCTCCGGGTTTCCTGCAATGATGCGGTCCACCGATGGCTCCGGCACCGGGTGGAGTGATCGCAGCCAGAGATTCAGGTCATGGGCGGTCATGGCAGACGGGCCGGAAAAGCGGGGAGCAGGTTGCAATCATGGAAGAAGCCAACCGCCGGTGAAGGAATCAGGCAAGGGGGCATGAATTCACCGGTCACTCATGCGGTTGAGTGTAGCAGGCCTGCTGGGCGACGATCATCTGGCGTATCATCATGGGATCGAAGTTGCCGACCCGGTGACATCATGATCGATATGGATACTAAAATGATCACCCGCTCAGGCATTGCGATAGTGGTGGGACTGGTTTCAGCGGGTTGTCCGCCGGTGTGTGGGGCGGTGCCGACACAGTGGGGTGGTTTGGTCAGGAATTCGCCTTTTGGCGGACAATCGGCGCCAGCCGAAAGCGATCCGGCCGGCAGGGCGCTCGAATTGCGAGGCGTGGTGATGGAAGGGAGCGAGCAATTCTTCAGCCTCTACGATCCGGGCTCCCGTGTTTCGACGTGGGTTCGCCTGCAGGAGCCCGGCTATCCTTTTACGGTTCAAGACTACGACAGCGCCCGGGATGTCGCGACCATCGAATACCAAGGGCGTCGGCTGGCCTTGGGCCTCAAGCGCGCCAAAGTGGTTCTGCTGAAGCCCGCCGCCGCCGTCCAACAGGTCCGACCCGGCATACCTCCGGACGTGGTGTCGACCCGTGAGACAATCCATTTGGGAGCCATCGTGCAGGAAGTCCGCCAGCGGCAGGAATTGCGGGCGCGCGCGGGTCGGCAACGGGACGAGCTGGACTTCAGCGACGGGGATGACGGCTGATTTGGCTTGGCCGGAGAATACGCTCCCGGCCTTGGGCTCAAATCGCCCGGCCGGTTTGGGTTTCTGATCAGCAGGTGTCAGTGATGGTCTTGATGGTCAGGGACCGGCGGAGCTGGACCAAGGTGACAGGGCGGGGGAACTCAAGTCGGACTTCCTTCGGGCGGTTCGGATAAAGGTCGAAGCAGTTGTCGCTGGCAAAGCAGTCAGCCGTGCCAAAATCGAACCATACGCGGTGCTGGAGCACGCGTGAATGGAGCCGGAGGACGGCCGTGCGCGATGTAAGCTGCGTGAGGCGGCTGGTGATGCCGGCCCGGGGGAAATCGAGAAAACGGGGCAAGGCGAAAAGCACGGTGTCCTCGGAAACGCAGCGCCGTCCGATCATCAGGCCGATGCGCAGGTAGAGGGCGTCGCGTCCGTGGCGCTTGAATTCCGCCGGAAAGGCGAGTTTCACCTGCTGGCGCGATTCACCGGGACGCAGCACGACCGCCTTGCTGCCCTGGCGCAGCCGGCGCCCGGCGAGGGTGTGCAGCTCCCAAATGAGCCGGCCGCGAGCCGGGCCGGGCAGGTCGGAAGAGGTGAAGAGATGCGCGCCGCTGACCGTGGAGTGCCGGTGGTTGCCGATGCCGACCGTCTCGCGACCTTGGAGGAGGGCCGAGACGAGGGCAGGGGCGAAGAACCGGCGCGCAGCGTGGTGCAAGGGCTTCCAGCGACCGGTGAACTCCAGGCTGCTCCAGGAGGCGCCGGGCCAGCAGTCGTTCAACTGCCAGTAGAGCGCCCCCATGGTGCGGGGCTGGCTGCGTCGGTAATGCTCGACGCCCACCTGCATGCAGTGGGCCTGGTTGAGCTGCGAGAGGTAGGCGAGGGACGCGTAGTCCTTGGGGAAACGGTAGCGCCGCGAGATGTAATCGAGCAGGATCTGGTTGCCGGCGGGATTCTTCTGATGGTTCTCCATGGCCGGAGCGAAGACATTGAGTTCCGCCGGAGGACAGAAAGTGCCGGCCACAGCGGGCGAGGGGAACGACTGCATGCCGAACTCGCTCACGAACCGGAAGGTCTCGTCCTGGTAGCGCTCGACCGGATGGCGCGAGTGCCAGACGCCCCAGAAATGCGCGTTGCCACTCCGGGCCGGGTCAGCGAGTCCGCGGCCGGCAGCCTGCGACGGCGAGGACCGCCAGTAGGGCGTCACCCCGTCGAATTCGGCGACGGCCCGGGGCAGGATGCCGCGGAAGATTGCGTCGTAGGCGGCGCGGGCAGCCGGGACGCGCAAGGCGTCGCCGTTCAGCAGCTCCAGTTCATTGTTGCCGCACCATAGGGCCAGGCAGGCGCGATGGCGCAGGCGCCGGACTTGGGTGGTGGCTTCGGCGGTGACGAGTCGCTGGAAGGCGGCGTCGCCGGGGTAGAGCGTGCAGGCGAACATGAAATCCTGCCAGACCAGCAGGCCGAGTTCGTCGCACAGGTCGTAGAAAGACTCGTGCTCATAGACGCCACCGCCCCACACGCGGATCATGTTCATGTTGGCCTGGGCGGCGGAACGCAGGTCGCGGGCGTAATCCCGCCGGGTCAGCCCGGCCACGAAGCTGTGGGCGGGAATCCAACTCGCGCCCTTGGCGAACACGGGGCGGCCGTTGACGACGAAGGCGAAGGATTCGCCCCACCGGTCCTTTTCCCGGCGCAGCTCGAGCGTGCGCAGCCCGAGGCGGCGCGTCCACCGTCCGATCACCCGGCCGCTTTTGTCGCGCGCGGTCAGGTTAACGGTGTAGAGCGGCTGGCTGCCCTGGCCGTTGGGCCACCAGAGTCTGGGATTTTCGATTTTGGCTTCTCGATTTTCGATTGAGGCGACGACGCGGCCGGCGAGGGAGACCGTGCCGGTGTAGCGCACGCGAGGATCTGTGCGGGCGAGTTCAGGAGTGAAGGCCAGGGTCACCGAGCCGTCGCGGGCGTGGTGTTGGCTGACCTGCACGTCGACGAGGCGGTTGTCCGTCCAGGCCTCCAGGCGCAGGTCCCGCCAGATGCCGGCGGTGACGAGGCGCGGGCCCCAATCCCAGCCGAACTGGCACTGCTGCTTGCGCATGCGGGTGCACCCGCCCACCGGATCGTTGATTTCGCGCGGCCGATGGGCCAGCCGGTGGGTGCGGATGTAGCGCGGGGCGCTGGCGAAACGGATGAGGAGTTCGTTGACCCCGTCGCGGAGCAGGCGCCGGGCGGGCAGGCGGACGGTGGCGAACATGTTCGCGGAGCGCCCGAGCCGGTGACCGTTGAGAAAGATTGTGGCGAGGGTATCGAGGCCGTCGGCGGCGAACTCGATCCGGGTGTGGCGGTTGGCCGTGGCGGGGAGGGAAAAGCGGGTCCGGTATTCCCAAGTGCGTTCGCCGACCCATTGGACGGCGTGCTCGTTGCGCGCCCAGAACGGATCGGGCAGGAGGCCATGCCGCCGGAGATCACGGTGCACGCAGCCGGGCACGCGGGCGGAGCGCCAGTGCGTTTCCGCGGCGTCACGAAATTCCCAATGCAGTCCGGCCAGTGGGACGGTGATCATGGCGGGACGTTCAGCGGAGCACGGCTTCCGAAGTGGCGTCGAAGAGCTGGGCCTTTTCCAAATCGAAGGTGACCTGGATGCGCTGGCCGACTTGGAAGCGCTCGGTTGGGCGGACGCGGCCGATGAATGAGGTCGCCCCGGTGCTCAGGTAGAGCAGGGTCTCGGCGCCCATGGGCTCGGCGACCTCCACCGTCACCTCGGTGGTCAGCGCCGGATCGGGGGCCGTGACGGTCAGGGTGTCATGCACCTGTTCCGGGCGGAGGCCGAAGATGATGGGCCGGCCCACCTGGCCGGCGGCGCGGGCGGCGAGAGTTTCATTCAAGGGGAGGGTGAGCGGTGCCCCGGCGGCGTTGGTTTCCACGAATTGCAGCCGGCCGGCGGCGGAATGGATCGTGCCCTTGAAGAAATTCATGGGGGGGCTGCCAATGAAGCCGGCGACGAAGACGTTGGCGGGCTGGTTGTAGAGCTCGAGCGGCGTCGCCACCTGCATGATGTCACCGTCCTTCATGACGCAGATGCGGTCGCCCATGGTCATGGCCTCGACCTGGTCGTGCGTGACGTAGATCATGGTGGCGCCGATCTTGGCATGGATGCGGGCGATCTCGGTGCGCATGGAGACGCGCATCTTGGCGTCGAGGTTGGAGAGCGGCTCATCGAAGAGAAAGACCTTGGGCTGGCGCACAATGGCGCGGCCGACGGCGACCCGCTGGCGCTGGCCGCCGGAGAGCGCCTTGGGCCGGCGGTCGAGGTAGGGTTCGAGCCCGAGCAGGCTGGCGGCCGCCCGCACGCGCGTGTCGATCTCGGCCGCGGGAAACTTCCGCAGCTTCAGCCCGAAGGCCATGTTGTCGTAGACCGACATGTGCGGGTAGAGGGCGTAGTTTTGGAAAACCATCGCGATGTCGCGGTCCTTCGGCAGGACCTCGTTCACGACCCGGCCGTCGATGGCGATGGTGCCGTCGGAGATTTCCTCTAGGCCCGCAATCATGCGCAGCGTGGTCGACTTGCCGCAACCGGACGGACCGACGAGCACCATGAATTCGCCGTCGGCGACGGCGAGGTTGATGCCGTTGACGGCGCGCACACCGGGGCCAGATTTTTCGGGGTAGGTCTTGACGAGGTTTTGGAGGACGACGGGAGCCATGGGGAGGTTAAGCCAGCAGTCTGGATTGTTCGGAGGTGATTTGCCACTGAAGAGATTCGCCCCCGAGCCAGCGCCGGCACTCGTCGACCATCAACCGGCCAAGGCGGAGGCACTCGGGGCCGAGGGCGCCGGCGATGTGCGGGGTGAGCATGACGTTCGGCAGCCGCAGCAGCGGGTTGGCCGGGTCGGGCGGTTCGTGCTGGAGGACATCGAGCACGGCGGTGAGGTCGCTCCGCCGGGCCAGCACCGCGGCCAGTTCGGCCTCGCGGACGATCGCACCGCGGGCAGTGTTGATGAGAGTGGCGCCGGGCCGCAGCTGGCGGAGGAGTTCGCCGGTGACCAAGCCCTCGGTCCCGGGCAGGTGGGGTGCGTGCAGGCTGACCACATCGCTGCGCTGGAAAAGCTCCTCCAGTCCGACCAGCGTCACACCGAGACGCGCGGCCTCGGCCGGGGCGACCAGCGGGTCATAGGCGAGGATCGTGAGGTCGAACGATTGCAGCCGGGCGCAAACCAGCCGGCCGATGGCCCCGAGAGAGACGATGCCGACCGTGGTGCCGAACGCGCCCGGGCAGGCGACGACCGGAGCCGGGTAGGTGCCGGTGCGGTGCTGGTGGGCGAGGTAATGCCAGCCGCGCTTGAGGGAAAAGAGGATGGTGGCGAGAGTGTATTCGGAGACCGGCACGGCGTTGGCGCCGTAGGCTCCGGCCACGGTGATGCCGCGGGCCCAGACCGCCGGGGTGATGGTGGGCCGGATGGTTCCACCCGCGAAGAAGATCGCCCGGAGCCGGGGGGCGGCGGCCAGCAAGGTGGAGTCGATGGGCGGACAGCCCCAGCCGGTGAACAGCACCTCGATCGACGCGAGCCGGTGCGCCTGCGCATGGACGGTCGCCGGCTCCAGCGCCGGCTCCGCCAAATCAGTGAGCGCGGCGATCCCCTCGAGCCCCGCCGGGCCGTAAAGCCGGGTGACCATGGGTGGGTCCAATAGAATTGCGCTGCGCGGACGGGGTGATGTCGGGTCGGGTGACATGTCGTTCAGCCTTTCACGGCGCCCGAGGTCAGGCCGGTGATGAATTCCCGCTGGAGCAGGAGAAACAGGCACATAACGGGTGCGATGGATACGAGGGTGCCGGCCATGATCAGGCCGTATTCAGTGGCGTAGAGGCCGCGAAGATTGTTGATGGCGACCGACAGGGGGAAGAGTTCAGCGGTCTGGAGGACGATCTGCGGGCCGATGAAGTTGTTCCAGGCGCCGAGAAAGGTGATGAGGAGGAACGCCCCGATCATCGGACGCACGAGCGGAATCACGATGGTGAAAAAGATCCGGAATTCCCCGGCTCCATCGATGCGCGCGGCCTCCAGCAGTTCCGTGGGCACGGCGTTGAGCATCGTCTGCCGGAACAGGAACACCCCGAAGGCCGGCGTCAGGGCGGGCAGGATCAACCCGGCGTAGGAGTTGAGCAGCCCGAGCTGCCACAGCAGCTGGTAGCTCGGGGCGATGAGGATGGGCCCGGGGATGATCAGGGCGCCGAGCACGACGGCCGTGACGGGTTCGCGGCCGCGGAACGAAAATTTAGCCAGGCCGTAGCCGCCCATCGCGCAGGCGAGGGTGGCGAGGGTGCTGGTGACGGAAGCGAGCATCCAGGAATTGAGCATCGCCCGGCCGATGGGAAACTCCGTGAAGAGTCGCCGGAAATTCTCCAGGGTGAGCCGGTCCCACGCGACCCCGAGCCAGCCGTCGCCGCGCGGGAGGAAAAACGAGGCAAAGTAGTCGTGCTGGTTCTTCAGCGCCGAGGTCAGCATCCAGGCGAAAGGAATCAGCGTGATGATGGCGAAGAACACCAGCGCGGCATAGACGGGAACGAGGGCGAAACGGCGCATGATCAGGGACCCTCCCGGCGGGCGAACCGCGCCTGCACCAGCGCCGCACCGGCGAGGATCAGGCCCAGGACCCAGCCGATGGCACTCGCATAGCCGAGATCGCCGGCGAGGATGCCGGTCATGAACAGATACATCACGATCGTCAGCCCGCTGTTTCCCGGGCCGCCGCCATTGTCGAGGAGCACCCAGGGCAGTTCGAAAAGCTGGAAGCTGCCGATGACGGACAGCAGGACGACGAAGCCGGCCACCGGTCGGATCTCCGGCAGGACAATATGACGGAAACGAGCCCAAGCGCCGGCGCCGTCGATGTGCGCAGCCTCGAGCAGTTCGCGGTTTACGTTCTGCAGCGCGGCGAGAAAATAGATCATGTTGAAGCCCGCATAAAGCCACACCGAGGCGATGATGAGAGAGGGCATGACATAGTGATCCAGCCAGGCGAATTCCGGATCCCAGCTGGCGAAGAGCGTGTGGAGGCCCGCATTCAGGAGGCCGGTCCGCTTCTGGAAAATGAGGAAAAACATCAGCCCGACAAAGACGAGGCCGACGAGCGAAGGAGAGAAGAAGATCAGCCGGAAAATCGCCCGGCCACGCAGGCCGGGACGGTTGAGCAGGAGGGCGAGGCCCAGGGCGACCGGCAGCTGGACAAACAACGCCCCGGCGGCGTAGACCGCGGTATTGCGGACGGCCTGCCAGAACAGCGGATCGTGCAGCAGGAAGATGAAATTGTTGAGACCGACGAACCGGGCGCTTTTCGGACCGAAGGTTTGCTGAAAGGCGAGGAGCAGCGACTGCACAAGGGGCCAGGCCGCGAAGGTGCAGAAAAGCAGAAGAAAAGGAGCGATGAACACCCAGGGAGCCCAGCGTGGATGCGGCGGGATGGAGCTCATGGGGCGGAATCAAACATCACGTTGCGTCCGAGGCGGACCGCGAGGTCGGCCTGTGCGGCGGCCAGCAGGCGGCGGGCTTCATCCTGCAACACGGCCGGATCGAACTGCCGGTGAGTTATGGCATGGGCTTTCAATGTGATCAGCACGGTGGTGAGGCGATCCATCACCTGTCCGCTGAACGGTGAGGACGAGCGCGCCGGCACGTGCGGGGCCTCGCGGATGTAGAGCTTCCCCACCTGCTGGCCGCTGAAGTATGGATCGGGTTCATGATAGAAGGGCAGGGTCCAGTGGGCCTTTACCGGTGAGATGGTGCGGGTGGCGCGGAACAGCTCCTCGGCGACCTGGGGGGAAAAGTAGAGGTGCTTGGCAAAGGCCCAGCTTTTTTCAAAATCCGGGGCGGCGGTGGTGATGCTCAGGCAGGAGCCGCCCCAGACAGAAGTGCGCAGGCCGCCCGGTTCCCAAGCCGGCAGGCGCATCAGCTTCACCTTGCCGCCGAGCCCGGGAATGTAGTTTTTCCACGTGCCGGCGAGCCAGTCGGGCAGGATCGAGGCCACGACGATGCCTTGGAGCCGCATCTGATCGCCGCCGGCGGTGAACTCCGGTGCATCGACGCAGAAACGGCCCGGGCCGGCGATCCACGTCACCAACCGGGCCAGGACACGGGCGTTGAGCGCGGTGTTGACCTCGACCCGCCCGTTCGCGTCGAAGAACCGGCTGCCCGCCTGGAGCAGCAGCGCCTGCAGCGGGTCGCGCTGGGTTTCCCAGAAATTGAGCAGGTAGCGGTCAGGCCGGCCATCGCCGTCGATATCCTGAATGAGGGGCGCGAGCACCCGGTAGAAATCGTCCCAGGTTTCGATTTGCGACACGTCGATGCCTGCCGCTTCGACGAGATCCGCCCGGTAACCGATCAGACAGGGATGGACGTCGTGCGGCAGGCCGAAGATGCGTCCGCGTGTCGTCCACGGTGTCAGTGACGGGGTGTTGAGTTGTTCGAGGAGGTTCTCCTGCCGGATCCGGTCGGTCAGGTCCACAAAGCCGACGTCCGCCAGCGGGCCGGCGAACACGCGGCCCACAAGGCTGCGCTCGGCCTCGACCAGGTCGGCCACGGGAGCATCGGCGGTCGCAGCCGCCACCAACCGGCGCTCCAGGGCGTAGAAATGCAGGAGGGTGACGTTGACCTGGTCGCGGGGGTCCTGACGGGTGCGGTTCCAATCCGTCACGGCATTCCGGTAATCGTTCAGGCGCTGGTGGCTGAAGATCCAGAAATCCCGGCCGGTCCGCTGCGGCACGGGCCACGCGATATAGACCGCCGAGGAGACAATGGCGCCGAGCAACACGATCCAGACTCCGGGAGGGAGAAAGTCCATGATCTGGCGGATCGGCCTGAAGCGCGAAGGGGAAGGGGGCATCGGCGAAGAGAGCGTGGTCACACCAGCCGCCCGGTGCGCATGACCTCGGCATACCAGCGGGCGCTGAGCTTGGGGGTGCGGCGTTGGGTTTTGAAATCGGTGTAGACGATGCCGAAGCGGCGCGTGTAGCCGTCGGCCCACTCGAAATTATCCATGAAGGACCACAGGAAATAGCCGCGCACCGGCACCCGGTCGCGGAGGGCGCGCTGCAGTTCGACCAGGCACTGCCGCACGTATTCCCGGCGGTGCAGGTCGAGCACCTCGCCGTTGACCGGTGGCGCGTCGTCGTAAGCGGCGCCATTTTCGGTGATATAAATCGCCTTAACGCCGTAGATCTCCCGTGCGAGGCGCGGACCCCAATACATCGCCTGCGGCACGAGCTTGAGCCAGGGGGCATCGGCCGACGGATAGCCCGGGGGCAGCGGCAGGCGGTCAGGGCGGCCGCGTCGGCCGGCCCGCACATACTGGCCGGTGTAGATGTTGAGCCCGAGGAAATCGGTGGGGAGCGCGATCAGGTCGAAATCGCGCGCGGGCGCCACCGCGCGATCCCGGCCGGTGATCCTGAAGTATTCGCGCGAATATCCGCCACGGAGGATGGGATCGAGCACGCGGATGTTGTCAGCGACAAAGACGGAGCGCGCCGCCGCGATGTTCGCCTCGTTCTCGATGACCGGAACCGAAATGCGCGCATCGTCCGTGATCCCGACGCGTGCGCCGCGCCCGCCGTGTTCGCGCACCGCGCGGACACCATGGCCGTGGGCCAGCAGGGCGTGATGGTAGGCTTGGTTGATGACCTGCTCGGGTTCGTTCAACGCCGGCGGGCGGATCGTGCCACCATAGGCCAGGCGCGTGAAACAGCCGGTCTCGTTGAGGGTGATCCAGTTTTTCACGCGATCCGAGTAGGCCTGGACGATCGTGTCGGCGTAGGTCGCGAAGGCGTCCGCGGTCGAGCGGACGCGCCAGCCTCCTTCCGCCTCGAGGGTCTGGGGGAGATCCCAATGAAACATCGTGACCCAGGGGGTGATGCCGCGCGCCAGGAGCGCGTCGATCAAGCGGTGGTAGAAATCGAGGCCTTTCCGATTCAGGGCGCCGCGACCGTCGGGATAGAGGCGGGGCCAGGCGAGCGAGAGCCGGTAGTGCTTCACGCCCAGTGAGGCCATGAGGGCGAAATCGGCCTTGAACCGGTGATAGTGGTCGCAGGCCACGTCGAGGTTGTCGCCATTGGCAATGCGGCCCGGTTGGCGCGCAAAATGGTCCCAATTGGACACACCCTTGGCATCGGTGAAGGCGGCGCCCTCGATCTGGGGCGCCGCGGTGGCGACGCCCCAGGTGAAGTTTCGCGGGAAGGTCGGGCTCATGGGTGGGCGCGGCGGCCGGGCCGGATCAGGTGTGGCCCAGGGTGATTTCGATGAGCGCGACGCCGGGGGCTTCCATCGTGAAGCGCGCCTGGCAGCGACCCTCGCTCCCGGTCTGGCGCAAGGCCTGTGGGCAGGGGCGGAGCTGGTTGCCCGCCGCCAGCTCCCTGGTCTGGGCGCGGGAGAGATAGGCGGGGGCGCCGAGTTCCTGCCACTGGGCGATCACGTTGTTCTCACCCGAGTCGATCCGGTAGAGTTGCTTGGCGCGGGCGCCCGCGGGCAGATCAACCGTGACATCGACGGTGGCGCGGGCCGGCTCGTCGGCGTGGTCATAGGCATAGACGAGCACCTGGGCCGTGCGGTCGGAGGCGGTGACGAGGGCGTTGCAAAAGCTGTCCGTGCCGTCGGAGCTGACGGGGACGCGCTGGTGGTCGAGCTTCGAGAGCAATTGGAACGCGTGGTAGGCCGGCTTCCGCAGACCTTGCAGGTTCAGCAAACCGTAGCCGCCATGGAAGGCCTCGCGTCCGTAACCGACCTGGTCGTAGATGTCGCTCAGGCACCAGTAGGCGAAGGCGTCGGCCTCCTGCGAGACATCGGCCAGCAGCCGGGCGATGAAGGCGGCTTCCGACGGGTGTTCCCGCCGGCAGTCGACCGCGTGGAAGGAGCGGCCCCACTCGTTCCAATGCAATTCGCCCTTGAAACCGGCGCGGTCGACCTGCCGGCGCAGCTGGCGGATAGTGTCCGCGGCCGAGTCAGGCGACAGGCTGTTTTTCTCGGTCTGGGCCCCGTCGAAAGGGGCCAGCGCGGGCCCGGATGCGCTGTCGTTGTTGTAGATGTGGGTGGTCAGGTAATCGGGGCGGCAGTCGTGCTGCCGGCCAAACTGCAGGAGCTCCTCGACCCACGCGGCGTGGGCTGTCGAGGGCCCGCCGACCCGCAGGGAGGCGTCGACGGACTTGATCGCGCGGTGCGTGGTCTGCCAGAGGCGGTGAAAGTCGGCCTGCGTGCCATCCCAGAACCAGCCCTTGAGGTTGGGTTCGTTCCAGACTTCGAAATACCACTGGCGGACCACCGCGAGGGAGTAACGGTCCACGGCGTGTTGCACACCGTCGTGGACCAGGTCCTCCCACTCGCGCCAATCCCTCGGCGGGGTGGTGGAGGCCTGGGTGGAGAAGATGGTCGTAGTGCCGGACGCCATCGCCTTGGGCACAAAGGACGTCGTGAACATGGGGTTGAGCCCGCGGTCGAGCAGCGAGTCGATGACGTAGTCGACGATCTGCCAGTTGGTTCGCGGGGTTTTCGCCTCGTAGTCCATGAACGCAGCGGGGCTGGGGCAAAAGACGCGCATTTCGTCGTCAAACATACCGACTGCGCGCACGTGGCGGCCGCCGAGTTCGTGCCGGGCCAGCTCCAGCTGCTCCTGCATGTCCCGGCGGCCCAACCAGCGGAACTGGTCCACGTTGAGCACTCCCTCCCAGGTGTGGCGGAACGTCGGGCGCGGGGCGGACCACTCCGGTCGGAGATGGATCGTCCGCGCAGCCGCGGCGAGGAAGGGCGGGGGCAAGGCGTGGGAAGCCTGGAGGCTGCCGGCGACAGGAAGCTGCATAGACGCGATAGCATCAGGCGAAACGGGCCGGCGAGAACCCCCGGCTCATTCAATCGCATGAGGTGGCCGGAGTCTTCGTGGTGGCGCCGTTTCCCCGGCGCCGTTAGGAGTTTGTCGGACTTGGGACCGAAAGCTGGAAAGAAGCCCGAGAATCGTTCCGCCAAGCGAGCAGGCCTCTCCGACAAACTCCTTAATTCGCCGCGCTGCGGCGAAAAAACGAGGAATCGGCCGGGTTTTTGCAGCGC
>OBEQ011706279.1_pt1 | contig 14793 bp, 10 predicted proteins | sample 1670901 | NCBI WGS metagenome assembly OBEQ01 (sample SAMEA104232315, study PRJEB22302) | groundwater metagenome | biome: forest; feature: aquifer; material: groundwater | place: USA | collected 2011-08-07 | depth 5.4 m
TATCGTCCTTATGACTTGGTTCTGACATCATTTCCTCATTTCCTAGAACGGTTTAATCAACAGGGAATTCGGACCAGATATTTCCAGCTGGGGTTCGATAACCGGGTACTGCATGAGATTTCTCCAGCCGTAAATGACTCGTACGATTTTACTTTCGTGGGCGCCTTTTTCAAGGTTCACAAGAACCGATATCAAATCCTTAATGAACTCTCTAAAGTAATGGCCATTGATATTTTTGGCTATTCATCCGCACTACCAAATAATTCAGCGATTGCGGCTAGCCACCGCGGGGAGGCATGGGGACTGGATATGTATAGAGTCCTTGCCAGGAGTCGTCTCACACTGAACAATCACGAAAAAGTTGCGGGTCGGTTCGCAAATAATATGCGTCTCTATGAAGCCACTGGCATGGGAACATGTTTGCTGACTGACGCAAAAGAAAATCTAGCTGAACTATTCGAGCCTGACGTAGAGGTTGTCACTTATTCCAATCTTTCCGAGTTGGTTGAGAAAGCACGTTATTTACTCGACCATGAAGATGTTCGTGCCGCTGTTGCGCAAGCTGGCCAGAAACGCACTTTAAAAGATCATACCTGGAAAAAAAGAATGGAGGAGCTGGCCTCCATTTTCAGCGAGGAGCTCAGATGACCAAGGGACTGGACACCCCCGGCCTTAATGATAACCGTTACTATGATTATACTGGTTATGAGGTCACTCAAAGAGCCGAATATCCTATCATCATCTCATGGATCCCTAGCGGCGCAAGAGTTATTGACTTAGGTTGTGGCAACGGATCTTTGCTCGCTCTTCTTAAGCATGAGAAAAAGATACATGAGATGGGAATCGAATTGGTTCAGTCTGGTGTTAATGCCTGCCTGGAAAAGAATTTGAACGTGAGAATAGGAATGATCGATCGTCCAATCGAGGGAGTCGCTGACAGAGAGTTTGATTATGCGATTTGTAACGTTACCCTGCAAATGGTGATGTACCCCGAAATATTGCTCACAGAAATGGCGCGGATTTCCAAGCATCAGATTATTTCTTTTCCTAATTTTGCTCATTTGCTAAATCGCCTGGACTTACTCGTTCATGGGCGCATGCCTCGACCTAAGCTATATGGGTACTCCTGGCACGATACGGGCCATATACATCAGTTATCTATACGGGACTTTCTTGATTCTATCGACAAGATAGGACTTGTAATAGAGAAACAGGCCCACTTGGGACGCTTATCGTTTTGGGGTTTGCCAAAATGGCTACCTAATCTGTTTTCCAGTACTGCTATATACCAGACTCGTCGGGACTTGTGATTATAATTCGAAAATCTGGGGCTGTGATATAGAAGACCCGCGTTCATTAACGCACACAAGAAGAAGAGCGGGAGACTAGGAAAGGCAATCATCGGAAGCATAATGTTACCCACAATGGTAATGTGGTGAGAATGTTTATGACGGATGGATAAAATGATCAAAGCCGCGGACCAAGCTCTGTACCTTGCTAGAACCTATTTCATAGCCCCTCCCTTGAGGAGAGAGGGGCTATGAAATAGGTTCTAAGCAAATACACAGAATTTCTGGTGCACGTGAAAATTGAGGCCATAACTATGGAACATTGGAAAAAACAAAAGATCTGCTCCGATTTGGAGTATGAGGAAGGATCGAGAGCATATATCAGCAGCGATGATCCAATCGTGCAGTATGTTATACGCTGGCGCCTGAAAGAAGCCTTGCGGCATCTGGGCAAGGCAGCACATGGCCGTTTAACGGCCCGGAGCAACATACTAGTTATGTGTGCGGGTGATGGGTTCGAAGGATCGATTCTTTGCGACATGGGCTACGAGAATGTAACCGTTTCTGATATATCAGATAACGGTATGGAGCAAGCAATCAAGCGCGACAAGCGCTTAAAGTGTTTAGTGCTCAATGCGGAGAATGCAGACGTCAACAACAATTCCTTCGATGTCGTTATAGTACAAGATGGCCTGCACCATCTTCAAAGCCCCGTGCAGGGATTCACTGAGATGCTCAGAATCGCTGCCGTTGGCGCCTTGTTTTTGGAGCCGCATGATTCTCTGGTCGGCAACACTATTGGCACCCAATGGGAGAAAAATGGAGACGCTATCAACTATGTTTTCAGGTGGACCAAAAAATTGGTTCAGGATGTTGCATGCAGTTATTTAGGGCAGGATTCCTTTCAGAACCTTAGCTTTTCATTTTGGCACCATAATATAGTTTACGATCGGCTCGGGAAATTTCTTGGTAACGGTGTTTTCGGTCTTTATGCTATTAGAATCACAAAGTTTATTTTGGATTTCTCATTTGCAAGAATGGGGAATCAGTTTTGCGGGTTAATTTTAAAGAATTAGTTGCCATAGGTGTTATCCTCATACCGTCGATAGACCATCATCAACCTGAAAAGCAGCGTTTCGCCGATATCTTACGGCGGAACCTCCTGCTAAATACCACACTTTAATTCCTTCCTAGATGCGCATTAATCCCCATGAAAGCCAGTAATACGATGTGTGTCATGTTTCAAAGTCTTGCAAGCCTTCTGCTTTTTTTTCTGACAGCGCAAGCAACGACGGTAGGCGAACAACAGTTGTTGAGAAATGGCAGTTTTGATTCGGCGTATATAGCTGGAATTGCCGACGAATGGGGCGATAACAGCGCCTGGGCAGATGTCAAAGTCAAATATTCACTCGATAAAGCAGGAGCCCATAATGGTTTGGCTCAGAAACTTGAAGTTTCCGGGTTTCGTTCTGGCGCTGTGCAATTTGTCCAATCTGGCGTCGGCATTTCCAGAGGACGCAGGTATGAAATAAAGCTCTGGATGAAAGGAGAGTTAGATTCTCCTGTGGAAATATTGCTAAGGAAGCACGGTGAACCGTACACAAGCTACTTTTTCAAATCATTCAAAGTGACGCGCCACTGGCAAGAATATGAGCTTACTGCAATTTCACCTATTGACGATCCCAATGCATTTTTCATGATCCGATTTACAAGCGCAGGAACTTTATGGGTAGATGACGCTTCCATGAAGGACATCGGTGATCGCGTTTCGATCGCTCTGGCAAAAATGGGTAATTCGATTCCCAATGGCAGCTTTGAAGTAGGGCTTGACCGTTGGGGTGTGGAGATACGCGAAGCGGGCGGCTATGAATACGAGATGCCGGTTGCGATGTTGAACCAAAGACCGGCTGTGGTTGCCAACAACTCCAAAGTCGGTGGATCTTCGTTGAAGCTCACGATACCCAAACATGGGCATGTTACATTGACTTCGCCTTACATGAAGATAAATCAAGGGCGGAAATATTCTTTATCGTTATGGGTCGCCGCTGATCGGAACATAAATATGAGCATCGGTCTGGGATCAGGGAGTTTTGGGCAGGGAGCATTTAATGCCAAGAGTATCCAAGCCGGGAGAGTGTGGAAAAGACATAGTTTTTCTCCGGTGCTTTCGGCGGCTCCTGATGATGCTTACTATTTTATCCTGGAGTCGGAAGACGAAGGAAGTCTCTGGATTGACGGCGTGCAGCTTGAAGAAGGGAACGCCACCCCATTCTCATCTCGAAGTTTGGCGGAGATTGGGTTAAAAAGAGAAGGCAGCGCAACTCTTCATGAAATCGGGAAAAGCGTTCGTCTCGCTGCTAGCGTATTTTCAGAAGCGGGGGGAAATTTTTCAGTCTCGGTCAAGTCGATGGATTTTTACGGAAAGACTTCCAATCTCTTGAGCCAACCTGTCACCCTGGCGCCAAACGAGCAACGTGAAATAACGTTCGAATATCCGGGTGACCATCCAGGCTATTTCAATTTAATTGCAGAAATCAGCAAGAAAGGCGAAGTGCTGGATTCCTCTGAGATGGCGATTGGGATCGTACCAAGGCGTACCGCAAAACCGCAGATCTCTTCTCCTTTCGGAAACCATGCCTACTTTAACGATGAAAGCTTTAGTAATGCCAAGAAGCTGGGTGTCGGTTGGCTGAGAATGCACCCTCCCTTGGGTACGAAATGGTTCGTCGTCGAAAAGAATAAGGGAAAATTCATTTTTTACGAAGAATCTATCATTTACGCAAAATCGATGGGATTTAATATTCTAGGTTCACTCGATACAACGCCACGGTGGGCCTCGACGGCTCCACCTGATCTGGTTGGTCAGGGATCCAGTGGGTATCGCGCCTATCCTCCCCATCGCATGGAGGATTGGGAAAATTATGTGTACCAGACAGTCTTGCATTACAAGGGGATCATAGATTACTGGGAAGTATGGAATGAGCCGGATAGTAATGGTTTTTTGACGGTAACTGGTCCGCTCCGAGAGTTCCACAGGCCGGGTATTTATGCAAAGCTGTTAAAAGTAGCATACCTAGCGGCAAAGCGCGCAAATCCCAACGCGGTCATTGTTGGAGGCGTGGGAACAGGTCAGCCTCCCTCTGAGTGGGTAGAGAAAATATTCAGCCACGGTGCGTATGACTATATGGATGTTCTCTCATTCCACTATTATACGGATGGCAGACCGGGCGATGCGCTCGATACGCCAACTTCGGTCCATATCGGGCAGTTGAAAGCATTGATGCGTAAATATGGCAAGGGCTCTGAAAAGCCGATCTGGGAGTCAGAAAGCGGGATAATGTATCCGGAAAGCGCATACCATAATATTCTACAAGTGTTGCCCGGCTACCCTTTATCAAGCAAAGACGCAGCCGCATATATTGTTCGAAATTATGTTCACCTGCTTTCAAGCGGCGTTTCAAAGTGGTTCTACTATGGCGCGTTTATAGAGCATCGCATCGACAGGAGCGATGCGGCCGGGTTTTTTGAATGGGACGGTTCACCGAGACCCCTTGCCATTGCCTATGCGAATCTTTCCTGGATTCTTGGAAATGCCAGATTCAGTCGTAATTTGGAGCTACCCGACGATGTTGCGGGTGTGGAATTCAGGGATGAGAACAGGATCGTAAATGTGTTTTGGGCAAAGGGATGGTCTGACGACAGGAAAATTGATGTTACTCTTCGAAATACCGATTCATATTCGAGCATTACGGTTTACGATCTAATGGGAAACGTATTAAGAAAGTCCCAGAATCAGAACATAATTAATAACATAGTGGCGACGAAAGAGCCGATATATGTCGTTTTAACCAAATGAGATATCCAAGTATCGCCTCTGTCCGTGTTTTTCCTTAAAGGACGGTACGTTGAACAATTCATCTTGGCGTTCTGCTTCAAACGGCAAGGAAAACAAGCCGTCAGAAAGTCTTTCTGACCGCAGTCTTGCCGCGCTCAAATGGAATTACGCCGGAGTTGCCGTGAAAGTTATGTCGCAACTCATCATAGGCGTCATCCTGGCGCGCCTTTTGGGCCCCGAGCCTTTTGGACTCTATGGCGTCACATTATTGGTTACCGGTGTGGGCGGCATCGTCGTGGAAATGGGCCTGGGTTCCGCCTTAGTACAGAAGAAAGTTATAACGAAGCAGGATATTCGTGCGGTATTCACACAACTAATGTTGACCGGCCTGGTTGTGGCTAGTCTGATAATGCTTGGCGCCAAGTGGCTTGCTGAACTGTTTAACGACGAACGGCTGGAATCTGTCCTGATTGGCGGTGCATTTTTTCTTATTTTCCATTCCCTGGGTATCGTCTCGACCAGCCTCTTAAGCCGCAACTTCGAATTGAAATCCGTCCAGGTGGGGCTGGTGGTTTCCTATCTGATCGGTTTTCTGGGGATTGGCGTAACAATGGCATTGCTGGGATTCGGAATATGGAGTTTGATCGCGGCCTATGTGTCACAAAGCTTTATTTATTCATTAATGATGTATCTCAAGGAGCGTCATCCAGTCAAACCTCTGTTTAGGACCGATCCCAGCTATATGCGCAACTTCGGTCATCGTGTCGTCCTGACTAATTTTTCGAACTGGACGATTGAAAACATGGATAACTTTCTGGTCGGTAAATTGTTTGGCATGAATGCTTTGGGGTTATACTCGATTGCCTATAATCTGGTCAGAACACCCGCAAACCATCTCATGGTGACGTTGCAGGGTGTGTTGTTTTCGGCCAGCGCGCGCGCCCAGGAAAATGATGAAGGCCTGCGGCGCGCCTACCTCGCGACGCTGGGTGCTGTGACCTTGGTCACGTTCCCGGCGTTTGCCGGGGCAGCCAGCGTTTCCGCCACGGTAATAGAGGCGTTGTACGGGGAGAAATGGATCGACGCCGCGCCCTTGTTCTTACCGCTGGCACTGGCTATGACGTTTCATGTGGCGATGACGGGTTCCGTCATATTGTGGGCAAAAGATCTTGTTGGCCGCGAGCTGAAAGTCCAGTTTTGGATAGCTGTTGTATTGCTACTGGTGTTGCTGGTAGCTTCAACGCTGTCTCTTGTCGCTCTGGCGTGGGGCGTCTTTCTGGTTTATTTTCTGCGCAGCGCCTGGCTAACGAAAACGATTTTGTGCTCAATTCATTTGTCATGGAGGAGATTCGGTCGTGCCGTACGCGGCGGGATAATATTGGGGTTTATTTCAAGCGTGGTGCTGTTTGCCGCTGATAATATTCTCCATTCCGTAGGTGTCATCCCTCTTTTACGCTTATTGGTGGAAATGACGCTGGGGCTGGTGTTGCTGGTGGTGGCGCCGATGATGTTCGGCACGTTGATCTTGTCGCCGGATGTGGTTTGGCTGCTCAATCTTGTTATGCCCAAACTCCCGGAAAAGTTTCAACCGTGGTTAAAAAATATGTATCTTAAAAGGTAACATAAGATTTCAATGAAAATCGGTATTACGGGTCCCATCTCGACGGAAAGTGTTTCGAAACACCTGGACGGAGACGTTTCTTCTTTGCCGAAGGGCATGGATGGCGCTCCTTTGCTCGGAACCATAATTTCGGTTTTGATCGAGCGCGGCCATGAGGTTTCCGCTTATACATTGGATGAGTCGTTGCCGCCTTCGCTGAGTCAGCCGATTGTGGAGCATGGCAATGGCTTCAAGATTTACTACGGATTCCACCGCCGACATTCGTTTCGTCCAAATGACGGAAGGTGCGGGCGTATGGTGGATTTTTTTAAGACAGAGCGTGAGGCGATTGAAAAGGCGATCCAAATAGACAAGCCAGATGTTGTGCACGCCCATTGGACTTATGAATTTGCCCTGGCGGCGATTGCGTCGGGAGTCCCCTGTGTAGTGACATGCCATGACTCGCCAATTCAGGTTTTGAGGTTTATGCCAAATCTATACCGCTTGGGACGGTATTTCATGGCGCGGCAGGTTTTAAGAAATGCCAAGGTAATAAGCGCTGTCTCGCCTTATCTGCAGAATGAAGTAGCAAGGTATGCCAAGGTCCCCGTGATAGTCGTTCCTAACCCTGCTCCACCCATCCTCTTAAATCGGATATTTTCCAGCGCGCTCAGAGTCATTGACCTGAGTCGACCTAGTATTGCCATGGTACAAAGTGGTTGGGATAAACGGAAAAATCCAGCACCAGCCCTTAAGGCGTTTGCCAAGCTGCGTCAAACTATCCCAGGCGCAACACTCCATTTATTTGGGGGCGATTTCGGACCCGGGGAGAAGGCACAAGTATGGGCGAAAGCGCGCAAAATAGAAGCGGGCATGATTTTTCATGGTTTAATGCCACATGAACAACTTTTATCGGAACTTGGTGCCATGCATTTGTTATTGCATCCGGCCTTGGAGGAGTCTTGTCCGATGTCCTTGGTCGAGGCTATGGCATTGGGACTTCCCGTTGTAGGCGGACATAAAAGCGGAGGTGTTCCATGGGTGCTGGATTATGGTAAAGCGGGGATCCTGACCGATGTACGCTCTGCGGAATCCATTTGCCAGTCGTTGTTGGAGATTTTAGGAAACAAGGAGATGTATGAGAGAGTAATGCACGCCGGGTTGGAACGTGTGCGAAATGTATTTAGCGCTGATGCAATCATCAGCCAGTATGAGGAACTTTACCGATCAGTCCTGTAGGATAGAACATGCGTACGATGTATTAAATGCAGTAATTAACATATGAAAACTCTGCTTAAGAAGATTGCAAAAAAGATGGGTTTTGAAGTAGTCAGGACCGACCCATCTACTTCTCATTCTGAGCGAATGAAACGCCTGTTAGCGCATCATGGAATCGACCTGGTTCTGGATGTGGGCGCCAGCGCCGGACATTATGGAAAGTTTCTCCGTGATTTTGGTTATACTGGGAAAATTATTTCATTTGAACCGCTATCGACCGCCTACTCAGAATTGGAGGTCGTGAGCCGGAATGATACGCTATGGACAGTTGCTGCGAGAACAGCAATTGGAGATGTGGATGGTAGTATTGAGATTAACGTTTCGGGAAACTCCTACAGCAGCTCGATTCTGGATATGCTCGATTCTCATCTGAAGGCTGCACCAGAATCTGCCTACATTGGTTCCGAGGTGGTCAGGATAAGCAAACTTGATACCATTGCGAAAGGCTACCTAGAAGGTGGCAATTATTCAATATTTCTCAAAATTGATGTTCAAGGGTTCGAGGCGCAGGTTTTACGTGGCGCATCTCAAGTTCTCAAGGTAATAAAAGGAGTTCAAATGGAGTTGTCTCTCATACCGCTGTATAAGGAACAGATACTCTTTAGGGAAATGTTGGATAAGATGGAGCGGTTGGGTTATGAACTCCACGCAATATTGCCTGGGTTTACAGATCCTGAGACCGGCAGGCTATTGCAGATGGATGGTATTTTCTTTAAAGAATAGGATCGGATTGAGGATAAGGCTCAAAGTAATTCATTCATATTGATTTTTTGGAATATATTGCGGGAGAGTTCGTGAGCACAAAACCTGAAAAAAGTAGCGGGTTGGTTATCTGGAAAGGGACCGCATTGATGTGGGCGGTGTGCTTGGCTCAAGCGGCGCTGCTGGGCGTAACTTTTTACGTCGGCATCCGAGAAATGGTTATTGTCTGGAATACCAGCGAGGAATTCAGCTACGGATATCTGATTCCTTTCATAACTTTTTTTATGATTTGGCAGAAAAAGAACATCCTGGAGAAAATAGAATTTACAGGATCATGGGTTGGGATACTGGTCGTCATCCTTGGACTGATTTTTTTCTATCTTGGCAGCCTGAGCGCCATTAAAACTGTCATTCAATATGCGTTGGTAATCGTTATTGTCGGTTTGGCGATCTCTTTTATGGGATGGAGAGGGGCAAGACCCATTCTAGTGCCGCTGTTGTTTCTTCTGTTTATGATCCCTCTGCCGAATTTCTTTCTAAACAATTTGTCTTCGCAATTGCAACTGATCTCATCCTTGCTGGGCGTGGAAGTGACGCGTCTGTTCGGTGTAAGTGTGCACCTCGAAGGAAATATTGTGGACCTGGGGTCATTTAAACTTCAGGTCGTGGAAGCGTGCAGCGGCTTACGTTACCTCTTTCCATTGATGAGCCTGTCTTTTATTTGCGCCTACATCTACCAAGGTGCTTTCTGGAAGCGTGCGCTCATATTCTTATCGAGCATGCCCATCACCGTTCTCATGAATAGTTTCCGTATCGGCGTCATTGGTGTTTTGGTGGAATACTGGGGAATAGCTCAGGCACAAGGCTTTCTCCACGATTTCGAAGGTTGGGCAATTTTCATGGCCTGTTTTGGGATCATTCTTGTTGAAATGTGGATACTCGCTAAGGTCGGCGGTGACAGACGTGCCTTGATTGACGTGTTCAACTTGGGTTTCCCGGAACCGTCGCCCGTAAACGCAGAGGTTCGCAGGCGTAAATTGCCGAAGCAGTATCTCGTTGCCGGCACACTCTTGGTGGCGGCTGTCGTCTCATCACACTTTCTCGTTACTCGCGCCGAGCTCCATCCACAACGGACTGACTTTGCTTCATTCCCGTTAAAGCTTGGTGACTGGCAGGGCAGGCGGGATACGATAGAAAAAATCTATCTCGATGTTTTGAAATTGGATGACTATATTCTCGCCGATTTTGCGAAAGATAGAACGAACATCATTAATCTATATGCAGTATACTATGCTTCGCAGAGAGCCGGCGAGTCTGCACACTCACCACGTTCATGTATTCCTGGCGGCGGTTGGCGTATCCAGTCGATCGCATCACACGTTGTAAAAGGTGTCATGGTGGGCAGCGTTCCGCTTACGGTTAATCGATTGGTGATCCAAAAAGGGGATACCAAGCAACTGGTTTACTATTGGTTCCAGCAGCGCGGCCGGATTATTACCAATGAATACATAGTAAAATGGTACCTATTCTGGGATGCGTTGACACGAAATCGCACAGACGGCGCCATGGTTCGTTTAACGGCGTTTCTTCCGCCGAACGGTAATATTGGGGATGCCGACAGAGAGCTTGAAAAGTTTGCAGGTATCGCCGTTGGTACATTGAAAAATTATATACCTGATTAGTTGTGAGATGACTGCATGCGCAACGAATCAGGCTTGACGATTTCACGTGGTGAATATCACGTTTCCCGCCATTTTTCATAATTTCTCCTTAGGCACGGCAAGAGAAAAATTAAAATGAATTAATTATTCAGATGATACCAATACTTTCCCTGATTATGGCAATGGCCATCAGTATGGCCATTATTCCTGTGATGGTGCGCATAGCGCCTCGCATTGGAATGATTGACCGCCCTGATTTTCGCAAGGTTCATGTGAAGCCCATCCCCCGCGCCGGTGGCGTGGGAATAGTCCTTGGATCGCTAGTCCCTATCGCTTTATGGCTGCCTGTCGATAAGCTTTATGGCGCCTATCTGTCCGGTGCTTCTGTCCTGCTGATCTTTGGTGTTTGGGACGACATAAAGGAACTAGGACATTATGCAAAATTTATTGGTCAATTCATCGCGACCATGCTTGTCGTCTACTATGGACATCTCTACGTTACCCATCTGCCTTTCATGGGCCTGGAAACTATTCCGGATACGATCGGAAAGCCCTTCACCGTTTTTGCTTTGATTGGGATGATCAATGCAATCAATCATTCTGACGGTCTCGACGGCTTAGCGGGGGGGATGTCCCTATTAAGCCTCAGTTGCATGGCTTATCTGGCGTTTTTGGTAAATGGCAACGTGGCGGTAATTATTGCACTGTCCACGATCGGCGGTGTCTTTGGATTCCTGCGCTACAATACCCATCCTGCCCGAGTATTCATGGGGGATGGGGGGAGTCAGTTTCTCGGTTTCACGTTGGGTTTTCTGGCGGTACTTCTGGTTGAAAAAGTCAATCCGACGATCAGCCCCGCGCTTCCCGCCCTGATGCTGGGCTTGCCTATCGTCGATATTCTCGCGGTATTTGCCCAAAGAATTTACCACGGCATGAACTGGTTTCGCGCCAGCAAGAACCACATACACCATCGGCTCTTGCAGTTAGGGTTCGATCACTATGAAGCGGTGGTGATCATTTATTCGATTCAGATCATGCTCGTTATCAGCGCAATATTCCTTGTTTATGAATCCGATTTTCTCATTTTATCCATTTATGGTGGCGTATGTTCACTCGTGTTTCTGTTCCTGCTGATGGCGGAACGCAACGGGTGGCGTGCGCATAGGTCCAGTCATGCGTCTGGTTTGGCCAAAGCCATTCTTAACTTTAAACAGAATAAATTGTTTATGGCGCTGCCCGTGTGGTATGTCGCCACCACCATCCCCTTGGGATTCTTTCTGGTAAGCATGTGGATCGATTATGTGCCGCGTGATATAGGTATAGCGTCCGCCGTACTGAGTTTTATATTACTTTTTTTTATTGCATTGGGAAAAAGCACGAACTCCACGATCGTGCAGGCAGTAAGCTATGTAACGGGTGCTTTTGTGATATATCTCGAGACTAAGTACCTGGGGCACCGAGGCTCAATCATGGACGGGATTGAGATCGCCTATTTCGTGGGTTTGGCGTCGGCCGTTGGTATCACTATTCGCTACGGCAATAAATCGGACTTTAGGACAACGCCGCTGGATTACCTGGTGATAGTTATTATCTTGTTTTCAAGCTACTTGCTGAATAATCTGCCCGAGAAAGAAAATTTGGGCTCCATGGCGGTCAAACTTGTTATCCTGTTTTATGGATGCGAACTTCTCTTTTCGCAGATGCGAAAGAGATGGAATAGCCTGAATATTTCCACCGTTGCGACTCTGGCTGTGCTTGCCGTGAGGGCATTGACATGAACTTCACAAAGTACACGTTCAAAACGGGGCTGACGCCGCCGCCGCAAGATGATCAGGCGGCCACATGTACTTTGCGTGGCCGGGCCAGTATAGAGATGGTCAACTATCATGCATACTCTAGAGGTCAGTTTTACTTTATACTCTTATGTCTCGGCGCAAGAATGTGGGATGGAGTCTCGACGTAGCAGTGAATTATTACCACCATTTACACCTGACAAATTATTGATGACATTGATTAGGGAACCGCAATGAAATTGCATATCAGAATTGTACGAATAATTTTTCTATGTCTGGCGGCGCTGATTGTTGTGGGATGCGGCGGCGCAGAACAACGAAAGGCTAAATATCTGGAGCGCGGAAAGGAATATTTCGCGCAGGAGAATTATGATAAAGCCGTCGTGGAGCTGAAAAATGTTCTGCAGATTGACCCCAAAGCTGCCGAGGCCTATTACATTCTCGGGCAAGCCGAAGAGAAAAGAGAAAACTGGCAACTGGCTTTCGGAAATTATTTCCAAGCGGCTGAGCTAGACCCCACCTACACTGAACCTCGTTATAGGCTGGGTTTAATCTATTATATGTCGGGGAATGTCGATAAAGCGTCGGAAATAGCGGATGAAATATTGAAGGCCAAGCCGAATAATTTATATGGCAGGACATTGCATGCGGCCGTGATGCATAAGAAGGGCGACACAAAGGGCGCCATACGCGAGACCGAGAAGATCCTGGCGGAAGATCCTTCGTTGGTTGAGGCCGTTAATTCGCTGACTTCCATCTACGCCAAAATGGGCGATCGAGACAAGGCAATAGAGGTTCTCGGTAAAGGGATTGCGGTGAATCCGAAAAATATTCCTTTGCGTTTACAGCTTGCAGGTTTTCTAGTAGAAAAAAAAGAAATTCGCAGAGCGGAGGAAATACTGCAAGAGGTTATTTCCTTGAAACCTGAGAAGCTCGGATACCGACTGTCGCTAGCCTCGTTTTATGCACAACAGAAGCAGGTCGACAAAGCGGAAAAGACGTTGCGTGATGCCATCCAGGCCGATCCTGATGATGGCGAACGTTATTTCATTTTGGCAGATTATCTGGTTAAGCAGTCTAAGGTAGATAAAGCCGAGGAAGAGTTGCGTGCCGCAATCAAGGCCCGGCCGAAGAACTACAAATTCCGTCTAGGTCTAGCACGGTTGTATGAAAGTTTAGGAGATGCCAACAAGGCCGTACAGGCTTACCGTGAAACCATTGATGTAGCAGTCGCCGACCCCGTTGGCCTGGCCGCCAGAAACCGTTTGGCAAATCTGCTGGCTCAACAAGGTAAGTTGGATGAGGCGGGCAAGCTGATTGAGGAGGTTTTAAAGGAAAATCCGGGAGACAACGAGGCACTTCTAATCAAGGGCAAGTTGGCGCTCATTAAGCACGATACCCAAGGAGCAATTACCGCCTTCCAGTCAGTGCTTCATGACCAGCCTAACCTGGTTGATGCGTATCTCTCTTTGGCCGACGCCCACCTGCTAAGAAACGAACAGGAGTTAGCCAAGGAAAACTTGCAAAAGGCGATCGAACTGAACCCAAAGTCCGTAACGGCGCATTTGGCTTTGGCGAAATACTTTGCGCGGAAGAATGATCTGGACGCGGCGGCAAAAAAAATAGAACAGGCTCTTGAGATTTCACCGAATGATTTGGATGCCCTTCAAGCCAAGGCTGAGTATTTTCGTTTGAAAAATAACATAAAGGGGTTGCAGGCAACTCTGGAAAAAATACAGACCGGCCATCCCGATATCGCGCTTGGCTATTATCAGATAGGACAGTTTTATCTGTACCAGAAAAAATATGACAGCGCTATTCGTGAGTTTGAATTGGCCATGGAGAAATCCCAGGATATATCCCTGCCTTTGTCGGAGATCGTGAAAGCCAATCTGGCACAGGGCAAGCCGGAGAAAGCCATCGCTCGTCTTAATGACATTATCAAGAAAACGCCAAATCAATTTTTTGCACATAATTTGTTGGGGGAAGTTTACGTTTACCTTAAAAAGTTCAATGAAGCTGAGCAGTCATTTCGAAAAGCCATTGAAGCCAATCCCAAATGGAATCTTCCGTACGCCAATTTGGCTAAACTTTTCCTTTTGAAGGATAATATTGCAACGGCAAACCAAGTATACCAGCAAGGATTGAAGGCTAATCCTGATGATCCGCAGCTGCTACTGTCTCTTGCTGAATTGCACGAAATAGCGCGTGATTACGATAAGGCGATCGCTGCCTATGAGCGGATCTTAAGCATAAACGCTGATAACGATGTCGCCACGAATAATCTGGCGTCGCTGCTTACGGACCACAGGACAGATGCTCAGAGTCTGAAACGAGCGAAGGAATTGGCTATGCGCTTTGAATCGTCACAGGAACCTGGATTTATAGATACTTTGGCATGGGCGTATTATAAATCCGGTGACCCGGACAAGGCGGTAACGCTGCTTGAAAAAGTCATGAAACAGGATCCCAACGTCCCCATCTACCAATATCATCTGGGCATGGCCTATCACAAGCAGGGCAAGCTGGCTGAGGCCAAGACGCAACTCGCCAAGGCCGTGGGAAGCAAGAGCAGCTTTGCTGGTATAGACGAGGCGCGCGCCACCCTTAGCCAGATTCCTTGACGCTCAGGAGA
>OBEQ011778905.1_pt1 | contig 14791 bp, 8 predicted proteins | sample 1670901 | NCBI WGS metagenome assembly OBEQ01 (sample SAMEA104232315, study PRJEB22302) | groundwater metagenome | biome: forest; feature: aquifer; material: groundwater | place: USA | collected 2011-08-07 | depth 5.4 m
TCCCGCGCGCCGATATCGCCACCCTGGATATGAGCGTGGAAGAAGCCGTGAAGATGGTCATCTCCATGGGGCTGGTGGTGCCGAAGTGGACAGGGGTAGCCGAGGTGTTGTCCGATTAGATTGAAGCGCCCCGCCCCCTCCTTTGTCCTTGCGAGGAGCGAAGCGACGCGGCAATCCAGAGTCCCATGGGAAAGCCTGAGTTTATGGCCCTGGATTGCACGGCGCGTTCTGCGCCATGCAATGACGAATAAAATGGGAATGGTTTATTTTTTGGCAGTGGCGGATAGAGAATAAATGCCCTATGTGCGCTCCTGTGCGGGTTCGACGGTAAGCTGCAAGCCCATTGCATGCACAACGGCGTAGAGCGTGTCAAAGCGGGGGTTGCCTTTTGCCGATAGGGCGCGCGACAGGCTTTCGCGTTTGATACCGGCGGCGCGGGCTATTTTGGCGATGCCGTGCGCCTCGGCAATATGTCGTATGGCGGCAAGCAGCACATACCGGCCATCTTCATCGGTGGCTTCTTCGAGTGTTGCTTTCAGATATTCCACCGCGAATTCGGGATCATCCTTGAGATGCGCGACTATGAGCTTATCGTGCGATATGCTGGGGGGATGGATTTTCTTTTTCATCCTTTTCTCAGTTTGTAATCTTTCAAAATACAGAGCGATACCGTGACATATAAGTCACGCATGGGCAAGCTCATTTTTGTCGCAAACATGCCCCCCTCACCCCGCACGGGCATATTTCACCGCCGCGTCGCGTTCGAACAGATACAGCAACGCCCGCAGCGCCTCGCCGCGTTCGCCTTTCAGTTCTGGGTTTTGATCAGCGATCATGCGGGCGTCGTCGCGGGCCGCGTCCAGCAGCGCGCCGTGGATGGTGAGATCGGCGAGGCGAAATTCGGGGATGCCGCTTTGTTTGACGCCGAGCACTTCGCCTGCGCCGCGCAGGCGTAAATCTTCTTCTGCGATGCGGAAGCCGTCGTCGGTTTCGCGCAGAATGCGCAGGCGCGCCCTGGCTATTTCGCCGAGTGGAGCCTGATATAACAACATGCAGGTGGAATGGCGTGGCCCGCGCCCAACGCGGCCGCGCAACTGGTGCAATTGCGCCAGGCCGAAACGCTGTGCGTGCTCGACAATCATGATGGAGGCGTTGGGCACATCGACGCCAACCTCTATCACCGTGGTGGCGACAAGGATGCTGGTGCGGCCCTGTACGAAATCCTCCATGGCCTGATCTTTTTCCGCCGCTTTCATGCGGCCATGCACCAGGCCTACGCGACCGCCGAAAATTTCACGCAACGCGGCATAGCGTTCTTGCGCCGCCGCCGCGTCGATCAGTTCGGATTCTTCCACCAGCGGGCAAACCCAGAAGGCCTGCGCGCCGCCGTCGATGGCGCGGCGCAGACCGGAAATCACTTCCTCCATGCGCGCCAATGGCAGCACCCTTGTGTCCACTGGCGTGCGGCCGGGCGGCTTTTCCGGCAGCTTTGAGACGTCCATGTCGCCATACACCGTCAGCGTCAGCGTGCGCGGAATCGGCGTGGCGCTCATCACCAGCGTATCCACCGCGCGCACGCCTTTTTCCGACAGGAGTAATCGTTGATGCACCCCAAAGCGGTGCTGTTCGTCGATCACGGCCATTTGCAGATCGTGAAACGCCACATCCTCCTGAAACAGCGCATGGGTGCCTGCGATAATCGGGATGGAACCATCTGCAAAACCAGCGAGCAGCTCCTCGCGCGCCTTGCCCTTATCGCGCCCGGTCAGCAATGCGGTTTTGACGCCAATGGAATGGCACAGTGGCGCAATCACGGCATAATGCTGGCGCGCCAGAATTTCCGTCGGGGCCATGATCGCCGCCTGACCGCCATTTTCGACGGCAATCAGCATACTGAGCAATGCGACAATGGTTTTGCCGCTGCCGACATCGCCCTGTAACAGACGCAGCATGCGCCCCGGACTTGCCATATCACCGGAAATTTCCGCCAGCGCCACAATCTGCGAGGGCGTCAGGCGATAGGGCAGGGCCGCGATCAGCCTGTCGCGCAACCTTCCGTCACCGGTAATTTTGCGCCCGGACTGGCGGCGCATGGAACGGCGCGCCAGCATCAGCGCCAACTGGTTGGCCAGCAATTCATCATAGGCCAGCCGCATGCGGGCCGGGTGCGCACCCTCCAGGTCTGCACTTGCCGCAGGTTTGTGCGCCGCCAGCAGACTGTCATGCCAGCCGGACCAGTTATTTTTCCGCAGCCATGGCCCATCCTGCCATTCCGGCAATTGCGGTGCGCGCCCCAACGCCCCCCGGATTGCCTTGGCCATGGTCTTGGCGCTTAACCCCGCCGTCATGGGATAAACCGGTTCGACCTCGGGCAGGGCGGCGCATTCTTCTTCGCTGAGAATGTAATCCGGATGGGTGATTTGCAGATTGCCGCGAAAATGTTCCAGCTTGCCGCTGACCACGCGGGTTTTGCCTTCCGGCAGCATGCGAGTCAAATAATCCGGCCGGGCATGAAAGAAAATCAGGGTGATTTCACCGCCGCTGCCATCGGTGCAACGGACCCGGTAGGGGATGCGCTTGTTAGCCGACGGTTCATGCCCCCAGACCTTCAGGGTCAGGGTGACGACGGCGCCATCATGAGCGCCGGTTAATTCTGACAGTTTAGGGCGGAAACGGCGGTCAATCACCCCGCCTGGCAGGTGCCACAACAGATCAACAGCATTCGGCCCCGCAAGCTGGGTTATCAGCTTGGCGTTTTGCGGCCCCACGCCGGGAAGGCTGCTGACCGGGGCAAACAGTGGAAACAGGATTTCAGGACGCATTCGGACCGGCGATTCCAATTGAGCGGATGCTATGTAAGGACTATATCAAAGCTGATCAACCGGGTCAGTATCTACTGCCCCGGCAATTTGGCGTTCATTAAAGGCAATCCCATGAACGATGAAAGCGAACAGGATATCCGGATCAAACGGCTTAAATTCCGCGCCTGGCACCGGGGCATGCGGGAGGTTGATCTGCTCATGGGCGGTTTCGCGGACAGGCATCTGCACACCTTCAGCCCTGAACAACTCACTCAGTTTGAGCGGATTCTGGATATAGAGGATCCTTACCTCTATGCGTGGCTAAGTGGGGCGGCGCTATTGCCAGAAGATGAAAACACGCCGGTCATGCAAATGATGTTAAACTTCAAATATAGTGTATAAACAATTGAATATTAATAGTAAAATTTCAAATTATCAGGGGCGATTGACGGTTTCCGGCGCGCCGGAAGGGTATGACGCGCTGTTGCTTGGCGAGTTGGCGCGCACGGGACACTGCGTACTGCATATAGCACGGGATACGTCTCGCGCTGCCGCCATAGCCGAGGCGCTTTCCTTCTTTGCACCCGGTATCGAAGTGCTGGAATTTCCGGCATGGGATTGTTTGCCCTATGATCGCGTATCGCCTACCCCCGATATCAGCAGCATGCGCATGGCGGCGCTGCACCGCCTGAGCGAGCCAGATGCGAAAACCGGTAATCTTGTCATTCTGACAACAGTCAATGCCGCCCTGCAGCGCATACCAGCAAAAACCAGTCTGGCCGAAAACAGCTTCACTGCACGTACCGGCAAGGCAGTAAATGTAGATGCGATGATCGCTTATCTGGGGCGCAACGGCTATGCACGGTCAGGGACTGTGATGGAGCCGGGCGATTTTGCCTTGCGCGGTGGATTGCTGGATGTATTTCCTCCGGGGGCGGATGCGCCACGCCGCCTGGATTTTTTTGGGGATGTGCTGGAATCCATCCGGGTGTTCGATCCGGAAACCCAGCGCAGTACGGGCAAGCTGAAAAGCCTTGTGCTGATGCCGGTATCCGAAGTTATTCTGGACGAAACCAGCATCCGGCATTTCCGCGCCGGGTATGTGCGCACATTTGGCGCTGTCACAGATAGCGACCCCCTGTATGAATCTATCAGCGAAGGCCGTAAATATCAGGGCATGGAACACTGGCTGCCGCTGTTTCATGAACGCGTGGATACGTTGTTCGATTATCTGCCGCAGAATCAAGTTGCACCCATAATCTGCATGGATCATCTGGCGGAAGAGGCGGTGAGCAGCCGCATGGCGCTGATAGCCGATTATTATGACGCGCGCAATTCGGCCCCAAAGACCATGGGGCAATTTGCAGCCAGCTATAAACCGCTGCCGCCAAGCGCCCTGTATATTCCGGAAGACGAATGGGAAGCGGTGTTGAGCGGGCATCGCGTGCGAAACTTTACACCCTATCAATCCCCCGAAAATGAACTGACGGTTGATGCAGATGGCCGGCAGTGCCGGAATTTTGCACCGGAGCGAAAGCAGGAATCTGTCAATATTTATGAAGCAGTGCGTGATCATGTCCTCGCATCACAGGCCGCAGGTAAACAGGTATTGATCGCAGGTTACAGCACCGGGTCGCGTGAGCGGTTGGGGAGCGTGCTTGCCGATCACGGGCTGAACGCCATCGTTTATCCCGATAGCTGGGAGCAGGCCAAGTCAGCGCCACGCGGCGCGGTTGGGCTTATCGTACTGGGCATTGAAAATGGTTTTGAGACCGATGATCTGCTGCTGATTGGCGAACAGGACATATTGGGCGACCGGCTGGTGCGGCAAAACCGCCGTTCACGCCGCGCAGAAAAATTCCTGACCGAAGCGTCAAGCCTGAGTGCTGGCGATCTGGTGGTGCATATCGAGCATGGCATTGGCCGTTATGAGGGATTACAGACGCTGGAAATCAACGGCGCGCCGCATGATTGCCTGCTGTTGACCTATCATGGGGGCGACAAATTATATCTGCCTGTTGAAAACATCGAACTGTTGACGCGCTATGGTTCTGAGGATGCCCATGCCGTGCTTGACAGGCTTGGCAGCGCCGCATGGCAAAACCGCCGGGCGCGGCTGAAAAAACGCATTCGGGAAATGGCCGAAGAATTGATTAAAGTTGCCGCCGCCCGCGCCTTGCGTGAAGTTACCCCCGTCTATCCGCCAGATGGTATGTATACGGAGTTTTGCGCCCGCTTTCCGTATCAGGAGACCGAAGACCAGATGCGCGCCATTGAAGCGGTGCAGAACGATCTGGCAAGCGGCCGGCCGATGGACCGGCTGATCTGCGGCGATGTTGGCTTTGGTAAAACAGAAATCGCACTGCGCTCCGCCTTTGTGAGTGTTATGTCCGGCTATCAGGTGGCGGTTATCGTGCCAACCACATTGCTATGCAGGCAACATTACCGGACATTTCTGCAACGCTTTGAAGGCATGCCGGTGCGCATTGCGCAACTGTCCCGCATGGTGCCCGCCAAACAGGCGAACATTCTGAAAAAAGAAATCAGCGAAGGGCAGGTGGATATTGTTATTGGCACCCACGCGCTGCTCGGCAAGGCTATTCAATTCAAAAATCTGGGATTGCTTATTGTCGATGAAGAACAGCATTTCGGGGTAGGGCATAAGGAGCGGCTGAAACAGTTGCGCGCCGATGTGCATGTGCTGACCATGACGGCCACGCCAATTCCGCGCACTTTGCAGCTGGCGCTTTCCGGTGTGCGTGAGCTTTCGGTTATCGCGACACCGCCCGTTGACCGGCTTGCTGTGCGCACATTTGTTTCGCCGTTCGATCCGGTGTTGCTGCGTGAGGCGTTGCTGCGGGAACATTATCGTGGCGGCCAGAGCTTTTATGTCTGCCCGCGTATCGCCGATCTGCCGGAAGCCGAGGCCTACCTGAAGGAATTCGTCCCGGAAGTAAAATTCGTGGTGGCGCATGGGCAAATGCCGCCCGGCCAGCTTGATGATGTGATGAACGCCTTCTATGACCGCAAATATGATGTGCTTCTGAGCACGACGATTATTGAATCCGGCCTGGATATTCCCACTGCCAACACCATGCTGGTGCACCGCGCCGATATGTTCGGGCTGGCGCAATTGTATCAGCTTCGCGGGCGCATTGGCCGTTCCAAGGTGCGTGCATTCTGTTATCTGACGCTGCCACCCAAAAAAGTCATTACGCCCACCGCCGAAAAACGGCTGAAGGTATTGCAGACCCTGGATATGCTGGGTGCGGGGTTCAGCCTGGCCAGTCACGATATGGATATTCGCGGGGCAGGCAATCTGCTGGGTGAGGAACAGTCCGGTCATATCCGCGAAGTCGGTTTTGAGCTGTATCAGGAAATGCTGGAAGAAGCGGTTGCGGCCTTGCGCAGTGGCGGCGCGGATGCGGAAGTGGCCGACCAGTGGTCACCGCAAATCAGCCTGGGTGCGTCGGTGCTGATCCCGGAATCCTATGTGGCCGATCTGAATGTGCGCCTGTCCCTGTATCGCCGCCTGTCGCAATTGGAAGGGCGCGAGGAAATTGACGCCATTGCCGCCGAGCTGATTGACCGGTTCGGCCCCTTGCCGGATGAAGTGAACCAGTTACTGAAAATCGTCGCCATCAAGCAGCATTGCCGTCTGGCAGGCATCGCCAAAATTGATGCCGGACCCAAGGGCGCGGTGGTCGCGTTCCGCAATGATCAGTTTGCCAATCCCGCCGGACTGGTGGATTTTCTGACCCGCCATGGCAAGACCGCCAAACTGAGCCCCGACCACAAACTGGTTTATCAGCGCGACTGGGAAACGGCGGACGAACGTTTGAAAGGCGTGCAAAATTTGACCCGCACCCTATCGGGCATCGCGCGGGTTGCGGCAGCAGCGGCATAGGGCTTGCCCCCACACCCCCCACGGTGTCTCATTGCCCGGCTTGTCTCGCCGCGCAGGCGCTGGCGCAGCGGGTCCGGGCAATCCAGGAGCCAAAAATACAGGCCTTAGGGTGCAGCATGGATTACCCGGATAAACCGGGTAATGACAATGAGAGAATTAGGCGCGCTTCAGCCTGATCAGAAAGTGATCTAGTTACACACGCAGTTAGCAGTCATCGCAGGCGCGTCGTCCGGGTCTGCCGCATTGCCGATGTCTTCGGGCTGGATGACCTGCACGAACGGATTGTTGGTCACGGCGTCCTCAAACACCTCCGTTGACACGGCCTCTTTGCCGGCTTCGTCCTGCGCAGGATTTTCATTTCCTTCCTGCGTCAGCGCTTCGACCTGATTGGCGATATCAACGCTGTCTTCCATGACCTGTTCCAGTTCGGCCATTTCCTGGGCTTGCGTAATCTCATCGCTGTTATCCCCAACGATGGGCGGCGGAGGCGGCGGCGTCTCGACCACTGGTGGTGGCGGAGGAGGCGGAGGTGGTGGTGGCGTCTCCCCCACGGGCGGCGGTGGGGGCGGTAATTCCACGACCGGCGGCGGAGGCGGCGGCGGCGGAGGTGGCGGCGGCGGAGGAGGAGGCGGCGGGGGTGGAGGCGGTGGAGGAGATACGGCGCCACCGCTGACCTCGATATTGTCTATCTGCAGGGCTTGTGTAACTCCGCCTACAATCTGGGTGATGCCGCTAGGGCTGGAACTTGCAATCAGCCGGACTTCGTCGAAGCCGCCCCCGGAAAATCCGAGATAGGAAGTAACAGCGGCGAAAGTGCCGAACTTTACCTGCGCGCCATTCAGCCGCAGATCGTAATAATAATTTACCGTACTAGTGGTATAACCGCTGCCAACCAGCACCCCAAAATTGGCGAAATCGGAGGCGTCGGTGTTGGTGATGCTTGTATAGGCGTTATCCCCGCCGCTCGGATACCAGGACCGGGTGTCCATGTGTGCGCCCGAGCAGCCTGCCGAAATTATACAGGTGGTCCAGATGTCCGTGCCGCCGCCCACCTGGGTGACGGTCAAGCCGCCAAAGCTGTACGGGCTTAAGGTTGTGCCTGCAGAAGACGTAGGGGGCAGGTCTTCAAAACCGGTGAACCCGGAGCGTGTTCCATCGGCAATCAAATCAGTAAAGAACACGAACGGACCTGATAAGGCGCCGGTGATCACCAAAAGCGGATCGGTGCTGCTGGACGCGCCGTTGAAGCTGACATTGGCCTTGCTGATCGCCAGACCATCTATAAGACCTGCACTGTCAAGGGTGGCGGCGGAGGCTTTCAGGGTCAGCGAAACGGCGTTGACATAAAGGGGCGTCAATGCACCGATAGGCAGGCTTCCGGCGCTTCCAGTGAGAACCCCGGCGATCAGGGTCACGTCTTCCAGCGCAAAGCCGAATTTCGTATCGCCAAGCGGCCCCAGGCTGATGATCCCGGTTTGTCCGTGAATGGTCAGATCGGAAAATTCATCCCCCCCGTTTACCCGCCCCAGGGTAACCGAGCCGGCGGAGGCAAGAATTTGCGTGAGGCTGTCGGCCTCGATCACCGCCTGGCCAGTAACGGTGAAATTGCCGCTGGGCAGATCAAATATGCCCGCCAGATAGGTTGTTCCCGTATAGCTCTGGTTTCCCTCGGTCTTCGCGCCACTTCTAAGTTCAATGTTACCGGCTGTGACGGTCAGGTCGTGCAACGGGTGAGCGGCCCCAACAGCACCAGTAAACGTCACCGTGCCGTCACTCGCCGTTACGCTCAGGCTATGCGCTGTGTCCACCACCCCATCGACGGTAGAGGCAAATTCGCCCCCGGTGACCGACGTGATGCTGCGGGCACTGTTAATCAGCAGTTTGTTGTTGAAGTAAAAACTGCGCGCCGTGAGATTTTCCGCAAGGGTAATCGATCCAGTGGACGCGGCCGCGTAAAGATATTGATCAAATTCCGACGCGCTGCCGTTGAAAGTCAGATTGTTTGCCGCGGTCAAGCTAAAATCCTTGCCTGCCGTTGCAGCCGCAATGACTCCATCGGCGATAAGATTATTGGTGCTGAAAATCCCCACCTCGCTTGCCGTGATACGCGCCAATTCGGCGTTGGAGATCACCATTATCTCGTCACCGGCGCCGCCAATATAAATATTGCCGGACGTGTTGCTGATGGTGATGGGTTCAGCAGCGCTAATCATGCCGCTAAGGTCTATGTCAGCCGCAATGATGTTAATGAAACTGGCGGAGTTTAGGGTGAAGCCGGCGCCAATGATCAGCGCGCCTAGGCCACTACCGTCGCTATCTGCGTTCAAGGTCAGCCCGCCATCCGTTCCGGTAACATCAGCGGATAGGGTAATGCCGTTTTTAGCAAATGCAGCAAAGTCGTTAAAGGTTGACGCCGCTCCGTTGAAAGTCAAATTATCGCTATTGAATTGTATGTCGCCGATCTGGTCGCTGTCTGTTGCTGCAACGCCATTGATGGTGATGCCGTTGACGCTGTTCACAAATAGCGCAGCCGCCATGATATTCTTCAGTTCGTCGTTGGAGATATTCATATCCCCGGTAACGATAGCGCCAGCGCCGATCTGAACATTGCCAAGCGTGTTAGTGATAGTGACATTGCCGGAGCCCGAGTTTACAGACCCAAAAATACCAACGTCCTCCGCAGTGATGTTGATATTGCCGCCGGTGGTGCTGACGCCCGCCGGATTGATAATTACTTCACTGCCCTTAAGCGTCAGTGTTCCAGCGCCAAGGGTGATTTTACCTACATTAATAATGCCGGTCCCGGTGACCCCGGTGGTGGCGTCGAGGGTCAGGCTGCCGCCACCCGTCAGTTTAATATTATCATTGATATCTTCTGCGATTATGCCGCCCGCACCGGTTTCGAATTTGACCAGGCCGGAAGCCTTGAGTGTCAGTTCATTATCGGCAAGGTTCTTGATGGTGATCTTGTTGGTTGCCTGCAATTTCAGGGAGGTAGTTGCTGACAAGGCTTCGAGTGCGTTCTCGGAAATGGTATAGGTTCCTAGTGGCCCATCAGGCTCATCGAACAGAATCTCGCCCGCAGGCCTTCCCGTGGGAACGTCAGCGTCAAGTTCGTTGTCCTCAGCACTCGGGGGGCTGGTGAGTGAGGGGCTGTTCTCGATAACAATGAACTCCGGATCGAGCAGCAGGCTACCACCTTCGCCATTGGCCGCCGACGTATCGGCCTTGCCATCAAAACCGAGATTCTGTTTGCCGGACACTTCGACCGTGCCGCCGTTGCCGGATTGCGCGCCGCCACGGGCGGAGATGCTGCCGTAATACCGGGTGTCGCCGTCGGCCCACACCACGACTTTATCCGCATTGCCGCTGGTGATGGCGTCGGCGGTGATGGTCACGTCGCGCGCCACATAGGTGCGTTGCGCCGTGAGGGTGTCGCCCTTGCCCTGATAATCGCCGCCCACCAGTATGACGCCGCCGCCCGCATCACCGCTGGCGTCGAGTGACGCCTTGCCGGTTAGCGCCACCTTGCCGCCCAGCACCTTGATCACGCCGCCGGTCTCGCCCGCGTTGCGTCCACTGACGTCGACTTTGCCGGAAACCTGGGCGCCCCCTTCACCCTCGCCATAAAAAACGACCGTGCCGTTCTCCATGCCGACTGAACGCGCTTCTACGACGCCGCCCATATTGATCAGGCCGTCGACCGCCGCCGCACCCGAACGCGCGGTGATCTCAATCACACCGCCATCGGCGGAGATGCAGCCCGTATTGAGGATGGAGCCCAGCATGGCGTCCGAAACGCCGATACGGATCAGATCATCGCCGTACAGATCCAGCGTGAAGGTCTCACCCGCCGCCAGTTGCACCCGGCCAAGGCGCGCCGTGATCGTGCCAGAGTTTTCCACCCCAGGCGCCACCAGCGCCGCAAGCCCGCCATCGCGCACCGAAATATCGCCTGCGTTTGTAATGCGCGCGCCGCTGCGCCCGGCAATCGTAAAATCCCCGCGCCCCCGCATGAAGTCTTGATTGGACATGTCCGCCGTGCTGGCCACCAGGCCTGCCACATCGATTTTAGCGCTGTTGCCGATGGTAATGCCCGCCGGATTGACCAGTGTCAGGCGGCCCTGCGCCTGCAGCGTGCCCAGTATCTGGCTAGCTCCGCCACCACCGGCGACACGGTTCAGCAATGACGCCATCACCGAGGGCTGAAACACCTCGACCGTCTCATGGGCCCCGATGTCAAAGCTCTGCCAGTCAATGACAGCCGCCATACTGGACTGGTTGATCGCCAGACTTGCAGCACCGGTCTGGGCAATCGTCGCTGCCCCTGCCACCACCTGCCCATCCTGCGGCAAGGCCCGTGCGGGAAGGGGGGTTAGCGTCACTCCGGCCAGCGCCGCCAACGATACGCCCAACAGGGGCAATCCACTCAGCGCCGAACGGCACATAAGCTTATTCTTAAGCCGGGAAAGGGAGGTATCGGTCTGCGGCATAAGGGCAGGGTTCATGAAACGCCATCCGGATCAATAAAACAAAAAATCAGGCAGATAGTTAACGTGTTTTTAACAGTTGCTCAAAACATGAGCCAGACAGATAGCTAATGCCAGAGACAACCATCACACAATGCAACGAAATATAACGGATCAAGGGTAACAGGTTTATAAAACCCTAACAAGCGCAGAATTCTGCCAAAAATTTAACCATGATCAAGATTCCAGGTTAGGGATAACGATCACGCTGGCGCGTTCTGGAAAAATGTATTCAGTTTATCAGAGAATGCCGTAACCCTTTAACTTGTGACCTTGATATGCCGATAATCACACGGGTTCTATTCCTTGGCTTACTTTCATTTTTAGATATATTTATCTATGTATATTACGTGAAAAATTCATAAAACTATAATTTACCATAATATATATTATGCGATAATTGGCCCAATGCAATAACAGCGCTCCTCGCGGGCGCCGGGCAGGAATTGGGGGTGTTGCCGATTTTATGGCAAAGAGAGTAGACGCTGGATCGCGCCAAGCTAAGCGACCCGTTCAGTGGGCTTCCCAAGTTTTTCCAGACGCACCAGCAGGCAGCGAATTTCTTCGTCGCGCTGAGTAAATTTAGCGATGCGTGTGCCGGTTCCCTGTCCAAAATTATCTTCATTGCCAGATCTGCCGGAAACCTTGCGCCGGGTGATTTCCAATATGATTTCCTTGAAAAGGTCATGGCTGGCGCGCAGCAGGATTTGCGCCTGAATAAGCTCCAGATTAAGATTTTCGAGGTCTTTTTCCATTCGGCCACTCTGTAGGGCTCGCATGCCCGAAGCGCGGAAAGTATCCCTCGCCTACCTGTATATTAGCGTGGTCAATGCTTTACTAAAGTGACAGCCGTCACACAGAACCATTACTGCGTGATAAAAATCCAATAATAGCGATAGTTAAACAGGCGTCTTTCCATCCGGCATCAATGATGGTCGTCCACCGGGGCCATGATGCGTTCCAGGCTGGTCATATTCATACCGAACTTGGTCCAGTTGTAAGGTGTCAGGTTTAACGCCTTGATAACCTTACGAGCAATCTCAACTCCCTGCCCGCTGTTTTGCGGCACCATATCGAAATCCAGGATATTGACACAGGCCGTGTCCTGTTCGAACGCCTGAACCCCCTTTAGCCCGGCCCCGGTCATCCAGCCCAATAACATGCGGTTAATCCCCTCATGGGCGACAACCAGGATATTAGCCCAATCGGGTTGCTGAAGCAGACGCTCAATGGAGGCGCTGCCACGCGCTAGCGCTTCAGAGAATATTTCGCCATTTGTCCCCAGGCCAAAACGTGCGCCGGGTTCCGCCGCCGCATCGAACTGAAACGCCAGGGCCGCACCGAGTTTTTCACGGGTCATTGGCGGCCCGTTGGCGCTGCCCTTTAATTCTACCAAACCTGGCTCAATTTCAACTTTAAGTTTTGGACTTATATCATTACAGGAAATGGTTATTTCTGCTGTTTCACGCGTACGATTAAGACCCGAACAGATAACCCGGTCGAACGGCACATGCGCCAGAGCCTGCCCCGCTGCGTGTGCCTGATCCCGGCCAAGCGCTGTCAGTGGAACACCTTCAAAATCACCTGACGCAATGACTTCAGGCGAAAAATAATCCACATGACCGTGGCGCATCAGATAGATGCGCCGCCGGCCCGTGGTGCCGGGAAGTACTTGCATGCTTAAATCGCCTCGGCTTTGCGCAGGCCGTCCACTTCCGCCGCCGAAAAGCCCCAGTCTTTCAGAGCTGATTCCGTATGCTGGCCAATGACCGGCGGCGGGCTTTGCACTTTCGACACGGTGCGGCTGAAACGCGGGGCCGGGGCCGGTTGTGGCACCCCTTCCACCTCGACAAAGGTCTTGCGGGCGACATTGTGTGGATGTTTCAGCGCTTCCTTGAGGCCCAGCACCGGTCCAAAACAGATATCGGTAAATTCCATGATTGTGTTCCATTGATCACGGGTTTTGGTCTTGAACAGATCAATCAGCTTTTGCTTCATGACCGGCCATTTGGAACGATCCATCTGTTTTTTGAAGTCAGGATCATTGCTTAGCCCCATCTTTTCAAGTAGTTCCGCATAAAATTGCGGCTCGATCGAGCCGATCGAGACAAACTCCCCGTCCGAGCACAGATAACTGTCATAGAAGGGTGCGCCGCCATCCAGCAGATTAGTGCCGATATCATCGCTCCACAGGCCAGCCGCGCTCATACCAAAGAACATCGACATCAGCGAGGCTGCGCCATCGGCCATGGAGCAGTCCACCACCTGCCCCTGGCCGGAGACTTTCGCTTCATGCAGCGCCGCCAGCAGTCCGACGGCCAGATAGAGCGCGCCGCCGCCAAAATCGCCCACCAGATTGAGCGGGTGCATGGGTTTTTCCCCCGGCCGGGCGCACGACCGCAAGGCACCGGTGATGGCTATATAATTAATGTCATGGCCGGCCATTTGCGCATAAGGACCATCCTGACCCCAGCCGGTCATGCGGCCATAGACAATGCGCTTGTTACGCTTGAGGCAAACATCCGGGCCCAAGCCGAGGCGCTCCATCACGCCGGGGCGAAAGCCTTCGAACACGATATCGGCCTTTTCAATAAGTTTCAGGCAGGTCTCAATCGCTTCGGGTTTTTTCAGATCCAGCGACACGGAACGCCGCCCGCGCCCGCCGATTTCAAATTTGCTGCCGCCGCCATTGCGCTCCTTGCGGTCGATGCGAATGACATCGGCCCCCATATCCGATAGCAGCATGCCGCAAAACGGCCCTGGGCCAATGCCCTGAAATTCAATGATTTTTACCCCAGTCAATGGTCCGGACATCGCAGCTTCTCCCTGTTGATTATTTGTTATCAGGATTTTAGTGCAGCTTGCGGGCAAATGGAACTGTTAACCCAGGGCCAGCAGGCTTTGTCCGTCATCCACATCCAGAACAGCGCCGGTCATAATCGCAGAACTGTCTGAACAGAGCAGCAACAGCCTGCTGTACAGATCGCTGGCCTGACTGAGGCGGCGTTGCAGGAAGGTGGCGATTTGCGCCCTGCCCTTGTCACTATGGAACCATTCACTGTTCAGCTCGGTTTCAATATAGCCCGGATTAATGGCGTTTACGCTCACGCCCTGACGGCCCCATTCGCGCGCCAATGCCTTGGTCATCATCGCCATTCCGGCCTTGGACATATTGTACAAAGACAATCCGGGCAGCAGGACATGGGCAGCGGCAGAAGCAATATTAATAATTTTACCAGTACTTTGCGGATTATTTTTATGACGTGACATCATCCTTTTCGCCACCTCCGCCGCCATAAAAAAAGCGCCACGCAGATTGGTGTCAAAAAGCTCGTCATAGGCTTCGGGCGTAATATCAATGGCGCGCCCTGCCCCATTGACCCCGGCATTGTTAACGAGAATATCGATCGGCCCCAGGGCCTTTTCGGTCGCCTCTACAGCTTCTTTGATGCTCTGCACATCCTGAACGTCAAGGGCGATGGGAAACGCGTATCCACCTTTTCCAGCTATTTCCGCGCATAAATCCTGTAACCGCTCCACCCGTCGCCCGGTCA
>OBEQ010434263.1_pt1 | contig 14788 bp, 13 predicted proteins | sample 1670901 | NCBI WGS metagenome assembly OBEQ01 (sample SAMEA104232315, study PRJEB22302) | groundwater metagenome | biome: forest; feature: aquifer; material: groundwater | place: USA | collected 2011-08-07 | depth 5.4 m
ATACTCTCCGACAAAATAATAAATCTGTTTCTCGTTGAATCGTTTATGAAGCTGGCACTTAGACATCCAGCGATTATACAATGTTCACTTTTAATTTTTAAACTCTGACGAATATGTTCACTTTTAAACTTTAAATAACATTAATTGTACCTCATAGTTGACCAACGACATCAATTTCGAATATAATATACCTTCTATTATGACTCAATTAGAAGGATCTCCAGCGGGTGACCGCAATTTAGAAAAAGAAAGACAACCAAAAACCTTGGTTACACTATTTGGAATGAATCATCATGATCTTAATCTTGAGGTGATACCCAAAATTGCTGGTGCATTCGAAGATCATTTAAGACTCTCCAAAGGAGAGCATATTTTTTGGATTGAAAATGCATCACTACCTTCCGCTCAAGCGGCTATCATGGAACGTGAGATCGGAAACTATGGATTAACTTTTTCAACAGCAAAGATTTTGAGACCTACTAGAGCATTACCCTATAGAGGAGAGGTATCAAACAATGACATAAAAAGATACATCGAACAAATAGATCGAGCTCAAACTGTTGATGAAATTATTGGGAGAGGTCTTCTTTCTGAAAATGATATTTTTTACTTTTTTTTAGCAAAAAAGCTTGATGATCTACAAAAAAGACGCGATCTTCCACACTTTGATATAAGAATGGAATCGCACACTCCAGACATGATAAAAGTAATTAAACGCAATACAGATGAGGCAGAAAAATATCTTCTCCTTGCCGACCAAGCAATGGGTAAAAAAGACTTTCAATCAGGCATTCATTATGGGCACGCTTCAGCCTACCACGTTTTTCTTGCAAGCACAGGAGTTATGGGACGAGAAGAGGACATAGGAAATCAAATGGTGAGTCAAGTAAAAGAAATTGATGAAAACCCAAGTGGAGGCTCTGAGTTTTGTATTGTTGGATTTTCTCATACAGATGCTCTGACTGCAAAAATCAAACAGGAATTAGGCAGTTCTATAAATACCGTTGTCGAGACCAAAGGGCAAAGAGAATTAGACCCGCTTAGTCTTGCTGTAAATTCTTATAGAAGAGACAATAACTGCTTACCTTCAGATCTTATTGTTGCTAGATGGCTTTTATTACATGCATGCATTAATGCAATTATTGGTGAACAGAAAAAACAAGCCCGGCTTGATAAACTTGCTAGACTATTTGATACAACCTACATGGCAGTTTCTTATTATGTAAATACCTTATCACTCGAGGAGATAAGGCAAATTAATGTAGGAACACAAACTATCGATATTCCATTACCGGAGATATTTTAATAAATTTTTCCTTCCACATTAATTTCTCCTGTGTAATTGTTATACATAATGTCTTTGACTGTTTTGTATTGGGCGTGTTTTACGGCCCACATAAGTTTGGTAACGGTTGCTTCTATACTCATGTCGTGTGCTTGGATAACCCCAGATTTTAACGCCTGTCTGCCAACATCGTACAAATGCATTAATGTTGCGCCTTCCATACACTGCGTATGTACAACAACAGGAATTTTTTTCTTTTTTAAATCCTTTAATACATCCAAATACGCATACGAAATATTTCCCGACCCATAGCCGCGAAGTATTAATCCTTTAATACCTGTTTTAATAATTGCATGCAGCGTTTTTGGCTCCATCTGGGGAAAAAGCGTAATAACGGCAATATTGTCTTCGAACCCTTTTTGCAAATGTATTGGTCTGTTGTGCCGTGGCTTGTGTTCGTCGGACAACCGAATATCGATTCTGATTTCTCCAAGATCGTCCCAGTTAATTGTTTCGTATGCGTCCAGTTTGGATTCGGACACTTTAGAACACCTAGCCCCCAGCATAATTTCTTCGTCAAACACAACACAAACGGCTGCAATATCCATAGTTGCCAGTTTTACTGCGTTTACAAAATTACGTCTGGCATCTGTTTCTATTTTGTTTCCAGGAATTTGCGCTCCTGTTAATACAACAGGCTTGCCAAGATTTTGGAGTGTCCAGGAAAGTGCAGACGAAGTATACGCCATGGTATCTGTACCATGCGTTATAACAAACCCATCGTATTTGTCGTATTTATTTGCAATAACTTGGGAAATTTTGTCCCAATGCTTGGAAGTAATATTGGTGCTGTCTATGTTGTCTATGTATTCCACATCTATATCTGCGATTTCGGAAAGTCGTGGCTCCAAACTTAAAAGCGATTCTATTGCTTTCTTTTTTTCTGCAACAACAAGCGCACCTTCTTTGGATTCGACCATTATTATTGTCCCCCCGCAAAATAAAACCAAAACTTTCATAATTTTATATTGTTCGAGCTTGTCGAGAACTTCTCGACTCGTTATCACTCGCTCGAAGAATACTCTCTCCTTTCACCAAGTATTTTAGTTCGGAAATATCTATGTTAATTAAATTAAACTCGCCCCCGATAATAGAATCAAGATCTTGCGTAAGGTTATACATGCCATACAATATGTAAGTTCCAACAAAAACCGATATTAATCCTGTTACTCCGGGAATAAAAGCTGCAATCAAAGCCAAGTACAACATAGTTGCTTGATGCAAAAGTGTATCGTATGCTTTTGGAGTTAATCGGGTTTTTTTACTAAGGCAAAACGCAGCGTCTTTACATGCTTCTTCGTAAAGCCCGACCAAACTTTCCGAATTTTTAAATCCTGTAATCTTTTTAGTAAGCTCTTTTAGAAACTGGGCGTTTGCAATGTTAATAAGGTAATTGTCTGCTTTTGAATTTTCCAATAAATCTAAAAATTGCTGAGCCCACTTTTTGCATTCCAGTTTTACTTTAGGTTCCAGATTGGAAAGTGTCCAAAGACCGCCATACAAACGAACAGCCGCTTCTTCTACCTGGACAAATTTGTCGTAGGAAACGCCAATCTTCTGGGACAGAATAATACCAAGTGCAAAACCAATAATTGCAAATAAATTTCCTAAATCCTGATTAGATATCCAAAGTCCATGCGCTTCGAGAAACCAAAATATCCCTTTGAGCATAATAAAAAGCACCATTATGGGAAAAATTGCTTCAAGAATTGTTTCCTGAAACTGAAATACCTTTTTAAATAGCGCACCAAATTTAAAAAGCCGAAGCACCCGAAGTGCTCGGGCAAAACGCAGCAAGCGAATAAGGCGGAGAACTCGAAGTTCGGTTGTGTCAATAAAAATAGGTAACACCAGCTCTAGATAATTTGGAAAGACCGCCAAAAAATCGATAATACTCATGGGCTTTACAATAAAAGCAATTCGTTTTGGCGCGCTCCAAAGCCGAAGTGCATATTCGAGTGTAAATACTACCAAAATAACATGGTTCCCAATATTCAGTTGATTTTTATACTTTAAAACATCTGCGTGTTCAAAAAATTCCATAAAAGCTATAGCAACAGAGGCAATAATCATGAGAAAGATCATGACCTGGAAACCCACAGCAAAAAACCCTTTTGGGTGTTCGAAAAAATTATTAACGCTTGTTTTTAATGACACATTTTTATTTTTGCTCATATTTATAGTTCGAGCGCAGTCGAGAATCTGTCATTCTCACTTTAGCCTTCCCACACGACATGTGGGAAACATAAAGTGGAAAGTTGCAGCGCCGTCAATAATGACATTATCCCTTGTGGGGAAATCTGTCTTCTCGACAGCGCTGCGTGGGAACATCTCTCGTTAGATTTGAGAGTTACCCCACTTCCCTGGTTGCTATATACTAATGCAGCAGTAATCGGTTAAGAAATACCGCTGAGAGCCCGCTTGCGACGGCAAGCACAGAGAGAGCTATAGACAGAAAGATCCCTCCTCCAAGAATGTTTCTTCGGTACACAATCCGGAGCAGTATCGCCCCGACGAGGGCCAGCAGCACCTGAAAAAATGCTATCCACCCAATGACGTGTACCGCTACAACCACATAGCAAATGGCAAGCATTGCTACTAACACCACGCTCTCGACGTGTGCCCGCGCCTGAGAGAATATCCTACCAGTAAACCTTGGAAACATATTCCACCTCCAAAGTGTGAATGAGAGACTCTCCGATGGCTTCGAAGCCCCCCCCTTTTTTTATTCGTCCGATTGTGCGAACTAATTCCCTGCCTGGCAGGCAAAGAATATCTCTATTTATCCGGGATGCAGGTGGGTCGTGTGCTCGTCATCGTCGTGATGTCCACCGTGGGGCGACGTATCGAGAGACCCCGAGAACCCCTTCACCGCAGCGACAGCCGCAGACAGCACCACCTCCTTATCATCCTGAACATACAGGTCGGCTAGAGCAGTAATTATATCCACAGCAGCTTTATACTGAGTTCCTAGAAACGCTTTCACGAAGGCATCCGCGCCAACGTGATTCTGCTGGATTCGGGCGGCGTTGAGAACCACCAACACGCTTTGTGGCGGATTAATGGACATGAACCGATGCCACCTGGCGTTTCGACTCATGACTCCTGCCATCCAGTAGCAGATGCCGATGAGAATGAGCATTATGATATTCCAAAGCATGGATGGAACCACACTTTCTGCTTCGTGATGCAGATAGCCGAGCCTCATGTCCGCGAAGAGTGAGGCAAGGATCGCCCCGAAGGACGAACTGGCCAGAAATGTAAGCCCCCACAAGGGGAACTTTTCGGTTTGATCAAAATCCGTTGCCGCGAGCAAAAGCGTCGCAAACACGGATGATACAGCCAGAACCATCGCAACCTCCAGCTTGGCCGGAACGCCGTACCAAAGGTCGATGTAGTAAAAGACGATATGTGTGACTGCAAGCATGATGGCTTGCCCGTCCACAGCATTCGCCCCCCACAGTCGTCCGAACCCCTCTTTGATCTTTTCCCACATGGTGGTTTCTGCGCTTTTCTGTGCGAATATCCACGCGTTATGGGTGACCCAGAGGGTGACGATGGCCAGAAGCAGCAAGGGAACTTTATCGAGAACATCCAAGAAGAACTCAATATCTGCCCGTCCGCTTTCAGCTGCTCCCTCGCTTGCCAGAATAGGACTGACCCAATAATTCCAGACGTACATCTTCTCCTCCTTAAACTCACCATATAGGTGGCCTTGCTGCGTACCTAATCAAAAATACGCAAGAAACCCACCTATATGTATTTAATATTTCGCAACCAGGTTTTTAAAGAGCTAACCTATAGGATCTAAAACATACAATGCTAATTTTCGTATGATCGACCCTATAGTACATGTGTGTATTAAAACATATCCATTGACAGATGTAAAATTTATGATATAATCTAACATAGTGTCACAGACCATGCCTGTTTGTTTACACACAGTACAGTTTAAGAGTCTAAAATTGTTATAAATGTTAATATTTCTATAGGTTTGTCATATGATCACGGTTACACAAGCAGTGTTACATACCCTTCAGCAAGACGATACAGCCCGCGAAGCCTGCATAAACGGCGTACTTAACTTAAGTGCATATGCCGAAAAAATTCAAAAGACCGTAGAAGAAAAAACAATTAAAAAAGTTAATAAAAATACTATTGTTGTTGCGCTTTCCCGCATTGCAAAAAACAAACTCCAGGTATTGCCAACGCTAAAACCAAAAGTAAACATTCACAACTTGGGAGTCCGTTCTCCCCTGTACGTTTTAATTTACGACAAAACATCCGACGTACAGCGCAGGGTTGCAACGCTTAATCCATTTTTGGTTTCCCCAACAGATATATTTTCGGTCACCGAAGGATCTGCAGAAATTGTTGTTTCGTGTTCGGAAAAATCCAGAGACTTTATAAAAAAACATATTGGTATTTTGCCAAAGAAGGAAGTAGAAAACATTGTTGCCATAACCGCGCAGTTTACCGAAGAACAATCCAACACCCCAAACATTTTGCATGCCCTGTTTTCGGCATTGGCTTTTAAGCGAATTAATTTAGTGTATGTTGTGTCCGCGTATACAGAAATAAGTTTTTTAGTTGCTAAAAAAGACATGGACGAAACAATAAAAACTCTGGACGAGTTTACGAAGCAAACCAAAAACTAACCTCAATTACCTGTCATTGCGAGGAGCGAAGCAAGGACGACGAAGCAATCTTCCACAAAGAAGATCGCCACGCATAATTTATTGAATGTGCTCGCGATAACAAAAGATCGGTTCGCAATGATAAGTCAGTCTGAAGACCGGGTGTAAAATTTTCCCTCTTTTAGTTGCTGCTGCATTTCGTCAAAACTTGTTGTTTTACCCGAAATACATAAATACATTCCAGGTATTAGTTCCTGCGCTTTTGCAATTGCGTACCCCAAATTAAATCCGGCATCGGACAAGGCAAAATCTTTTAAAGGTGTTGCTGCGCCGGTAAAAATAATTGTTTTATCTTTTTTTTGCAGTTTTTCGTGCAAATACTGTACGGTATCGGGCAACGTGTGTGTCCCATGCGTTATTAGTATTTTTGTAACAATATTTTCGTCTATTACTTGCCGCATTTTTTCGCGGTCTTCTGTAGTTAGGGCACGGCTATCCTTCATGCAAATTTGGGAAAACACAAAATCCAGACCAACTTTTATGTTTTTAAAAAAGTCAGGGATTTCCGAATGCTCCGCAACAACAATTTCGTCTACATCCCCATCCCACACAGAATCTATCCTTCCCCCTGTTAAAATAACGTGAATTTTTGTATCTTCCATAAGCAATTTGTTAAGAGGCAGGAATTGACTCAAGATGTTTCAGGCGCTTGTCGTGAGTTCTTAAAATTTTATCTGTTTCAGCTTGTTTTACAAAAACCTCGTCATGTTCGTTTCTGTTTCTTTCCAAAGAACGGAACATTTTATCGTGATCTTTGTCATTTTCGTCAAACCTAGCAAAAATTTCTGTATGATCTGCATCATTTGCATCAAGCCTTCTAAAAATCTCTTTATGCGCCTCCTCGTTTTCTTTAAATTTTCTGTCTAGATATGGAGCAAGTGCCTCGTCCAAAAATTCTGACAAAGATTCCCCTACCACATTTTGCATTTGTTTCATATCGTTTTTGTCTAACATGCTTCTATTTTGTCACAACACGTTTCTTGCTGTCAACCGGAAAAAAACTCATGTATAATATATCGTATGAATATAGTAGGAGCACTCTTAACTATCGTTGGATTGTCGTTGTTTGAGGCAGTATCCAGCATTGACAACGCAATTATTAATGCCGAAGTGTTGTCTACCATGCAGGCAAAAGCAAGAAAATGGTTTATGCTTTGGGGACTTTTATTTGCCGTATTTGTCGTACGAGGATTACTTCCCTGGCTTATTGTCTGGCTAACCGTACCAACACTGGGGCCAATTGGAGCGCTAACTGCAACATTTACTGGTGACCTAAAAGTACTTGCAGCTATAGAGGCATCCTCGCCTATTTTATTGGTTGGCGGCGGCACATTTTTGCTGTTTTTGTTTTTTCACTGGTTGTTTATGGAAAAAAAGTCGTATGGGTTGCGGGGAGAACGTTTTTTCCACGAACAGGGCGTGTGGTTTTATGCCGTTATATCCATACTGCTAGCAGTTATTGTATGGTTTGCGTTGCAGGTAAATCAATTTATGGCTTTTTCGGCAGTTATTGGATCCGCTGCTTTTTTTATAACCCATGGGTTTAAACAAAATGCAGAGCTAGAGGAAAAAAAGCTAATTGACACATCTGTTTCCGACATAAGTAAAATTTTGTATCTGGAAATAATAGACGCAACGTTTTCTATAGATGGAGTTTTAGGGGCATTTGCATTTACCCTTTCTGTTCCCCTTATTTTGTTGGGAAATGGGCTGGGAGCACTCATTTTGCGGAAACTAACCGTGAGCAACATAGAAAACATTAAAAAATACAAATACCTAAAAAACGGGGCAATGTATTCGATTTTATTTTTAGGACTTGTTATGCTTTTGGATAGTTTTGGTTTTGGCATCCCATCCTGGCTTTCTCCCCTACTAACATTTGCCACCGTCGGCTACTTTTTTTATAAATCTAAAAAGGAACTAAGCTAGAAAATTATACAGGAGTGCCTTCTAGTCTTTGCGCATGTTTAAATGGTTTACGTAGACTATGCGCATGCCACCACATCATTACTAACTCCAAAACGAATTTCCTTACTACAACTGTATCATTAAAAGATGCCGCAACAGCAACAAAACCGTGCATATCCCGATTATCGTAATGAACAAACCCCGAAAGTCCTGTATCTGATCTTAGAAACGGACTTACAAGTCCGTGCTTAACACCTAAATATATAGGATCAAATTCTGGAGGATTTATGACAACTCCTTTGCTTAAAATATTTGTATTTGTATCAAGAATTTGTTGTAAGGGTGGTAAAATGGCACGTTTTGCTGACCCATCTATGCTAAAATCTCCCACCCCGGAAACAAGAAAATAACTTAACCCATCATCATGATGCCTTACTCCCAGGGTGAGCGTTTTTAATGGCAAGACTGGCTCGTTTGATTCCAATTGTTGAGCAATTTCACCACGATTTGCCTCTAATATTGCAGCTTTTTCTGCTGCAGAATAACTTATTCCATGATGCAAGATTGCAAAAGGAGTCTTTGTAGCAACAGAAAGTCCACACGCGTAGCTTACCACTTCGGAAGGAAGAGATTCGGCATAAGAAAGTCTATCTAATCGACCAGTTAGGCCAAGAATCTCTGCCTCTCTTTGTTTAAAAACAAAAGGATTGGCGTTTTCAGCTTGCTCTAAAAAATGAGTCCCTATTTCAATATTGCGAACAGACATAAAGATGCATTATATTCGCTTAAAGCCAAACTCGCAAGCTTTCTACCTTGCAGATGCTCCCTTCTATGCATATAATGGTTCCATGAAGATAGATGTTGCACATGTTGCAAAACTTGCAAACCTTCCCCTAACAATTGAAGAAGAAACAAAATTCGAAAAACAACTGTCCGAAACACTGGACTACGTAAAACAACTTGAGGAAATTGATACTAAAGGAGTTAAGCCGACAAACCAGGTCACAGGTCTAGAAAATGTAACCCGAGAAGATATTACAACCCCATCCCTTTCCCAAGAAGAAGCACTTTCAAATTCTACATCGACATATAATGGGTTTTTTAAGGTACCGGGAATATTAGATAGCGAGTAGCAGGTGGCAAGTAGCACGTAGTAAAAACCACGAGCCACGAGCTATACGCTACGCGCAAAATATATGAATTTAAACGAACTAACAATTACAGAAGCTCAGGAAGGGTTAAAGGCGAAGAAGTTTTCTTCGGTTGAGTTGACCCGTGCTTGTTTAGATCGCATACAAGCAGTTGAGCCAAAAATAAACGCATTCGTAACTGTTTGCGAAAAAGATGCATTAGACCAAGCAAGAAAAGCAGACGCTTTAGCTTCGCAAGGTCTCACCTGGGAAGCTAAGCCACTTTTGGGAATTCCTGTTGCATTAAAAGACTTATATTCCACAAAAGGAATAAAAACTACCGCCGGATCGAATGTTTTAAAAGATTATGTACCGTCCTATGACGCAACAGTTGTTGGAAAACTAAAAGATGCCGGGGCTGTAATTATTGGCAAGACAAATTTAGATGCGTGGGCACATGGAGGAAGTGGAGAACATTCTGATTTTGGTTCGACCAAAAATCCCTGGAACACAGACTATGTTCCGGGTGGATCCAGCAGCGGGTCCGCAAGTGCCATTACTGCAGATATGTGCATTGCAGCAACAGGTACTGACACGGGTGGGTCTATAAGACAACCTGCTTCTTTTTGCAATGTTGTCGGGCTTAAACCAACATACGGCAGGGTTAGTAGAAACGGGATTATTGCCATGGCATCGTCACTTGACAGTATAGGTCACTTTACAAAAACAGTGCAAGATTCTGCGCTTTTTTTGTGTGTTACTGCAGGTAACGATCCATTGGACGGCACAACACCCAAACAGCCTGTCCCCGATTACACAAAAAAAATTAAAAAGGGAGTAAAGGGAATGAAAATTGGCATTCCTAAAGAGTATTTTACAGACGGACTCGATAAAAATGTAGAAATACTTTCACAAAATGCAATTAACGAACTAAAAAAACTTGGCGCAGAAATTGTAGAAATTTCACTACCCAATACCAAATACGCAAACGCGTGTTATTATATTATTCAACCATCAGAAGTTTCTTCTAATCTGGCTCGTTACGATGGAATTCGATACGGTGCTATAAGAGAAAATTTTGGGGAAGAAGCAAAACGCAGAATTATGCTTGGTACATACACACTTTCCGCCGGTTATTACGATGCATATTATAAAAAAGCAACACAAGTAAGAACGCTTATAAAACAAGATTTTGAGAAAGCGTTAGAAAATGTAGATGCAATTATAACTCCTGTTTCCCCAACTCCTCCGTGGAAACTGGGAGAAAAAGTAAATGACCCATTAAAAATGTATTTGTCCGATATTTTTACTATTACCGCAAATTTGGCTGGCATTCCGGGACTTTCTGTTCCTATTGGTTTTGCAAATGGACTACCTGTTGGCATGCAAATTCTTGGACCGCAATTTTCGGAAGAAACACTATTTCAAATTGGCCACGCATACGAGCAAACGACAGAATGGCATAAGCAAAAACCTAAATTATAAGCTTGTTCTAATGTTTTAAAACATTAGAACATATGAGTATATAAATAATAAAGAATGAATAAATATATTCCAGTTATAGGGTTAGAGGTGCACGTTGAGCTAAAAACAAACAGCAAAATGTTTTGTGGGTGTAGTGCGACACATTTTGGTGTTGAGCCTAATACCCACACATGTCCCGTGTGTTTAGGACTGCCGGGAGCATTGCCTGTGTCAAATAAAAAGGCAATCGAATGGTGCGTAAAAATTGGCATGGCTCTTAATTGTGAGACCCCTTTGTTTTCTAAATTTGACAGAAAAAATTATTTTTATCCTGATTTATCCAAAGGTTATCAAATTTCCCAATACGACGAACCATTTGCAATCAATGGACATGTCATCCTGGGGAGCAGTGCGACTACAGGATCTGATTCTGGACGAGCCAGAATGACGAAGAAGATTAGGATTAGACGCGTACACATGGAAGAAGATACGGGAAAACTGCAGCATGCAACCGTAAACGGAGAAAAAGTAAGCCTTGTAGACTTTAATCGCAGTGGAGTACCGTTGGTAGAAATTGTTACCGAGCCGGATTTTGAAAGTGCAGAGCAAGTTTCAGAATATTTAAAAAAACTTCAGCAAATTGTGCGCTACTTGGGCGTCTCGGATGCGGATATGGACAAAGGACAGATGAGGCTGGAACCTAATATATCACTAGCACGTTGCACGTTGCAGGTAGCGGGTAGTAAGGTAACTGACTACAAGCCACAAGTCACACGCCACCTGCCACCTTATAAAGTAGAGGTAAAAAATATTAATTCCTTCAGGTTTGTAGATAAAGCAATTGCGTACGAAATAAAACGGCAGACGGAAATTTTAGAAAGCGGCAAAACACCAGAACAAGTTACCATGGGCTGGAACGAAATAAAAAATAAAACAGTGCCACAAAGAAGCAAAGAAGAAGCACATGATTACCGTTACTTCCCTGAACCCGATATTCCTCCTATCCGTTGGACAAAAGATTACCTAGAAGCACTAAGAAGTTCTGTCACAGCAATTATCAAAGAGAAAGAGGAGCAATCACCAGAAAAAAAAGATATTCCAATGTATATTAATATGGGGATATCTGCCGGATCTGCAGCAACAATCGCGTATTCTACTCTCAGAACCAATATTTTTGGAACAGCTATGAATCAAGGCACGGTTGCACAAGATCAATTTGTAAATTTTGGAAATTTCATTGCCAATATACCCATTCAAGCTGTTGACAATAACCAAGTTACTGAATTAACACAGCAGCTGTCAGATGAGTTTAATAAAAAGCAACAAATTGTTTCTATAGACGAAGGTGCACTGGGAAAAATTATAGACGAAGTAGTTGCAGAAAACGAAAAAGCTGTTGCAGACTATAAAAAAGGGAAAGAAAATGTCATAATGTTTTTAGTGGGTATGGTTATGCGAAAAGCATCGGAAAAACTCGACGCAAAAATGGTAAATGAAAAAATAATAGAAAAAATAAAATAACTATGGGAGAACCAACTCAGTCAGGGGAGAAACCAAAATTCAATCCAGATCTCCGAAAAAGATATGGTTCAGTTAGACCTCTAGTTAAGGAAACGACTGAGGAAATGCTACAAGAAGATCCAACTTTGGATAGACAAACTGTGCAAAGTACTTCATTTCGAACAGCTGAAAAAATGTACCCCCATATCTATCGAGACTCACTGACAGATCTTTACAACGTAAGATGGTTCTCTGAAGAATTAGCAAGAAAAGTTGCTCGCGCAAATAGACGAAGTGGAAGTAATAGCACAAACTTACAATTTACTTCTGATGACTTTAACCATCAGAGGAAAACGTATATTATATTATTTGACATAGATCATTTAAAAAAAATTAATGATGGGCTTGGGCATGATGTTGGAAATGATGCATTAAGACTTATAAAAAAACTCCATACACGAGAGGACGAGCCAATTGCAAGAGACGGTGGAGACGAATTTGCACAGTTAGTAGAAATTCCAGAGAATGTCACCGAAGAAGAAGCGGAACATATTCTTCAAATAATAGTTGCCCGACACACTACGGAAATAGCGTCCGAAAGCAAAACTCTACTTAGTGAAGGCCCTGAAAAAATTCAGAAAAGCTTATCATTTAGCTATGGCATTGCCAGAATACTACCCGGTGACACGGCCGAGACAGTCAAAAAGAGAGCAGACTTGGCATTATATAAAGCAAAAGAACAAAGAAATAAAGCTGTAATAGCAAATACTGCATTTGTGACAGATAGAGAAGATCAACTATACTTTAAAGACGTCTATAATGGAAATACCCACACCAATGCGATAGCAGCATAAATTTATGAGTGATTTTGTACATCTTCATAACCACAGTGAATATTCCTTACTTGACGGGCTTTCTAAGATAAAGCCTATGGTCGAACGTGCAAAAACGCTTGGGATGCAAGCCTTGGCAATAACCGATCATGGCAATATGTATGGCACGGTTAAATTTTTTAGCGCATGCAAAAATGCTGGGATAAAACCAATTATTGGCTGCGAAATTTATATTGCCAAACGAAGCATGCACGACAAAGAAGCAGAAGACCGCGACCAAAACCACTTAATTTTACTTGCAAAAAATAATACCGGGTATAAAAACCTTATGAAGATTGTTTCTATATCCAATCTTGAAGGTTTTTATTACAAGCCACGCACAGACTTAGCACTATTAGAAAAATATAGCGAAGGATTAATTTGCCTTTCTGCATGCGTTAACGGGTATATTTCTGATCCCCTGCTTAATAATCAGGAATCGGTGGCAGTTGACCGCATGAAAAAACTGCAACAAATTTTTGGAGAAGGTAATTTTTATTTAGAACTCCAGCACCACCTAAACGTGCCGCCCCAGGAACCATTAAATAAAATGCTTTTGGAATTGTCCCGAAAACATGGTGTGCCTGTTGTTGCCACAAACGACAACCACTACATACACAGCGACGACGCAGAAGCACAAGAAATTTTGCTGTGTATCCAAACGCAAACAACAATAGAAACAAAAGACCGAAAATTGTCCATGCTTTCGTCCCCGGATTTTTACATAAAGTCGCAAGAAGAAATGATTGTTTTGTTTGCAGAAACGCCCGATGCAATAACCAACAGTGTAAAAATTGCAGACATGTGTAATGTCGAAATCCAGCTTGGCAAATGGATTATGCCTTTGTTTACTCCGCCCGGAAACGTTACATCTGCAGACTATATCCGTTCCCAAGTTAATGAGGGAATTCAACGGAGGTACAAAGACATAACGCAAGAAATCAAAGACAGAGTTGAGTATGAACTGTCGATTATTTTAAAAAAAGGATACGAAACATATTTTTTAATTGTTGCTGATTTTGTTAACTGGGCAAAACAAAATGGCATTTCGGTAGGTCCTGGTCGTGGTTCTGCAGCCGGATCTGTTGTGTCGTATGCACTGGGTATAACAGACGTTGACCCGTTCTTTTTTAAACTACCGTTTGAACGGTTTTTAAACCCGCTTCGCCCATCTGCCCCCGATATAGACTTGGATTTTGCAGATATTCGGCGTGACGAAGTTATTGCGTACGTAACACAGCGGTATGGGGACGACAAAGTTGCGCAAATTATTACATTTGGAACCATGGAAGCCCGGGGTGCCGTGCGTGACGCAGGCCGGGCGCTTGGCATGCCGTATTCTGGCCCCGACAGAATTTCTAAAATGATCCCTCCTGGTTGGCAAGGACACGCAATGACAATAGAATCTGCATTGTCTCAAAGCCCAGAACTTAAAACTGCATACAATACAGAACCAGACACCAAAAGGCTTTTGGACGTGGCTAAAAAATTAGAGGGAGTGGCACGGCACGCGTCGGTCCATGCAGCAGGAGTGGTAATTGCAGACAAGCCACTTATGGAATATGTGCCGTTGCAACGGGAAACAAATGGGGACAAAATCGTGACCCAATACGATATGTACACGGTTGGCGAAGACGGCGTGGGACTTTTAAAAATGGACTTTTTGGGGCTTCGAAATTTAACGATTATCGAAGAAGCGCTTCGGTTTATTAAAGAAACACGAGGAGAAGTAATAGATGTTTCCCAAGTGCCTGTAGACGATAAAAAAACATACGAGCTTTTATCCAGCGGAGAAACAACAGGCATATTCCAAATGGAATCTCCTGGCATGCGCCGCTACGTAAAAGAATTAAAACCAACAACTATTTTTGA
>OBEQ011958743.1_pt1 | contig 14788 bp, 10 predicted proteins | sample 1670901 | NCBI WGS metagenome assembly OBEQ01 (sample SAMEA104232315, study PRJEB22302) | groundwater metagenome | biome: forest; feature: aquifer; material: groundwater | place: USA | collected 2011-08-07 | depth 5.4 m
GCTCTCACAAATTGAGTTCGTTTTCTGTTTCTTGTATAATCTTTTAGTAAGCCCAACTATGAGCAAAATTTATCTTTCTGTTGTAATTCCCTCATTTAATGAAATGGCCAACCTAAGAAAAGGAGTCCTGGACAAAATAGAGAAATTTCTGAAAACCAAAAAATATGAGTATGAAGTTATTATTGTGGATGATGGTTCAACAGACGGAAGCATTGAATTCGCTCAAAATTTTGTAAAGGAAAACGACAATTTTAAGCTTCTTAAAAATACTCATCTGGGAAAAGCCGGCGCAGTGACTGCTGGGATGCTAGCGGCCACAGGCGAATATGTTCTTTTTACAGATATGGATCAGGCTACTCCAATTGAGGAGGTTAATAAGCTATTGCCATATTTTGAAGAGGGATACGATGTTGTAATTGGTTCCCGCAAAACTACCAGGAAAGGTTCGCCATTATCTCGGCAGGTTATATCAAGAGCGGCAATAATCTTGAGAAAGCTAATTGTGGGGCTTGGGGAAATATCAGATACACAGTGTGGATTTAAGGCGTTTAAGAGGGAAGCTGCACAAAAATTATTTGTCAGGATACATGAGCTTCATCACGGTTTTAAGAAAATATCCGGCTCGGCTGTGACTTCCGGATTTGATGTTGAAATTTTATATTTGGCGCAAAAGATGGGATACAAAATAAAAGAAGTCCCCATAGAATGGCTATATGTAGAAACAAGAAGAGTAAATCCTGTCAAAGATTCCGCAGAGGGACTAATTGATTTATTTAAGATAAAAGCCAATATTCTTTTCGGAAAATATAAATAGTTCAATGTCAAATCTCACATCTCACATCGTAAATCTTAAATTATTAATCGCTTTGTATGTCACAACTATCATCTTGTTGTTTTTCTATTCTTTTACTCAAGTTGATTTAAACCTCACCCTTTCTCGTTTGTCAATATACCAGACCGCAGAAAAATATTTTCAACAAATTGGATATTTCCAGAGATATCTTTCAGCGGAAATTTATATTGCTATTCTTCTTTTGCTTTTTGCATTTTATTTTTTCTTTTTAGCCCTTGCCAAAAAGAACAGGATATCGAAGAAACAGTTATGGATGCTTGTAATATCGACAGCAGTAATTCTGACGTTTTCCTATAATGCTTTTTCTTACGACCTCTTTAATTATATTTTTGACGCAAAGATAGTAACTCACTATCACCAGAGTCCATATTTATACAGAGCGCTCGACTTTGCAGGCGAGCCAATGCTTTCCTTTATGCGCTGGACGCATAGGGTTTATCCGTATGGCCCAACATGGCTTGGGCTGACTGTCCCATTATCCTTCATCGGATTGAATGTATTCCTGCCCACTTTCTTTATATTTAAGGCACTCATGTCGGCAAGTTTCCTAGGAACCGCATATTTTATCGGCAAGATTTTAAAAAAGGTATCACCTAAGACGGAAATTCTAGGCCTTGCGTTCTTTGCTCTAAACCCGCTAGTAATTATCGAGAGCTTAGTTTCGTCTCATAACGATATAACTATGATGTTCTTTGCGATGATGGCTTTATATCTATTTTTGAGTCAAAAATATGTACGAGCATTTATATTGCTCTTTATATCTATTGGGGTAAAGTTTGCAACGGGCTTTATACTTCCTGTTCTTGCAGGAGCTTTGGTTTGGAAGAGATTTAAAAGAAATATACCTCGGGGGAATATCGTAATTCTTATCTGTGCGTTAATGTCCACCGCTATAGTTGTGGCATCTGTCAGGACAAATTTTCAGCCGTGGTATCTTTTATATGTTTTGCCTTTTGCAGCGCTTCTGCCCAATAAATACTACATTGCATTTCCAAGCGTGATACTTTCTTTCTCGTCGCTTTTAATTTATGTACCCTTTTTGCAAAACGGAAATTGGGATCCTCCAATTCCTGAAAGGCTGTTTTGGATAACGGCGGTGGGCGCTGCCTTTGCCCTAGTCTCGGTTTTGGTATTTAGGTTTAAAAATTTGCTAGAATAGACTCATGCTTATTACCCAAAAAATAAAAAAATATAAAGTTGAAATTATTGCATCAATTCTTCTTGCTGCTTCCTATTTCTTACTGCGTCTTGTCAACATCATGACTCTTCCTATTTTCACGGATGAAGCAATCTATGTGCGCTGGTCCCAAATAGCCCGTTTTGACGCAAACTGGAGATTTATATCTTTGACCGATGGAAAGCAGCCTTCGTTTGTCTGGATTGCCATGACAATAATGAAATTTGTTAACGATCCTCTTCTTGCCGCAAGGCTAGTTTCTGTTTTCGCCGGATTTGCAACCATGATTGGACTTTACTTTCTTGGAAGGGAACTTTTTAAAAACCGCTGGGTGGGAATAATTTCAAGCTTCTTGTATCTTATTTTTCCAATGGCGCTGCTATATGACAGAATGGCACTTTACGATACTCTTGTTGGAACCTTTGCTGTGTGGAGTTTGTATTTTGCAGTTCTGTTGGTCAAAATGGTTAGGCTTGATGTCGCGTTAATTCTGGGGATGTTAATGGGTGGTGGGGTGCTTACAAAGACAAGCGCATTCTTTAGTATTCCACTTCTTTTTGCAACTTACATACTTTTTGACTGGAAGAAAAAACTGTGGAGAAAAAACCTGGCAAAGCTTATCGGGCTTTCATTTATATCAATAGTGATTACCCTTACAATGTATTCCATTCTAAGACTATCACCCTTCTACCACATAATTAATGATAAAAATTCTCTTTTTGCTTTTCCTTTTAATGAATGGTTGAAGCATCCTTTTCTTTATTTTTTTAGCAACTTCAGAGGGCTTTTTGATTGGCTTTTGGCCTATGTCACCCCACCACTTCTACTTCTTATCACCGCATCTTTTCTTATTACCGATACGTTTAACAAAAAAAGACTTGCTACTCTTATAAAAGTTTTTACTCCAGCATTGCTTATAATTCTAGTACTTAATTTTCCTGCTAGCGTCACATACATTAAGAAAACATTTGACTTAGAAATACAAACAATAATACCCTATATTTTTCTCACTCTTTTTCTTATTTTTTCCCTTATTTCCTTTATAGGAAAATACAAACAATGGAGGGAAAAAATGTTATTGTTTCTTTGGTTTATTGTTCCGTTTGTATATCTGATATTTTTTGGCAAAACTCTTTATCCCCGTTTCATATTTTTCATGACACTTTCTCTTCTTCCTATGGCAGCACAAAGCATCTTTGAATTGAGTCAGAAAGTTAAGAACAAAGCAATTTTTGCGGCCCTCCTGGTTCTTCTCTTAGCGATGCCTTTATATATTGATTACTTTATTGTTGCCAACATTGAGGTGGCTCCCATACCAAAATCGGATTATGAGCAGTACATTAACAATTGGCCTGCAGGCGGAGGGATTAAAGAAGTCATCAGCTATCTTGATGGCGAGTCCAAAAAAGGCAAAATTTATGTGGCATCTGCCGGGACCTTTGGTTCTTTGCCTACGTATGCAGTAGAGATATATTTGGGGGACAACAGGAATGTTGAGAAAAGAGGCATATATCCAGTTCCCAAAGAAATTCCAAAAGACCTTTTAGAAATTGCAAAAATAATGCCTGTATATGTATTTATGTCCAATCAAAGAGAATTTGAACAAGCTGTTGCTAATTGGCCAATGACGCTACTTGCTCAATATAAAAAAGGAACGGGGGAAGCGCGTACAAAACTTTACCTGGTTAATTCTAAATAATCTATGCTTCTTCACTGGCTTAGGAAATTTGCCCTTCTAAATAAATATTATTTTTTGCTTTTTGCTGTAGCTCTTCTTTTTTTCTGGCCTGTTTTTAAAGGGCAAATCCCTTTTCCGGGAGATCTTCTTGTAAATTTCTATGAACCCTATAGAGCTTACCCTATTTTAAACTACCCAGTCGGTGCCGCGGTATCTACTAAAAATCAGGGAGCAGATGTTGTAAGACACATGTTTCCATGGAAGAGTTTTGCCGTAGAATCATTCAAAAAAGGAGAAATTCCCTTCTGGAATCCTCACAATTTTTCAGGAAATCCACTTATGGCAAATTTCCAATCCGCAGTTTTTTATCCTCTTAATGCAGTTTTTTTCCTTTTGCCATATCTTAATTCTTGGACGATTTACATCATGCTTGCTCCATTTCTTTCTTCAATTTTCATGTTTCTCTACCTTAAGGAAATAAAATTAAGCAGCTTTGCCAGTGCTTTTGGAGGAATTACTTTTGCTTTTTCATCTTACATGGTTGTCTGGTTGGAATACGGAAATATAGACCATACATTTTTATGGCTTCCATTGGGGCTTTTGTTCACCGAAAAAGTAATCAAAGGGGAAAGTTTGAAAAACTACATTTATTTAATTCTCACACTTTTAATGTCGGTTCTTGCAGGATACATACAGGGATATTTCTATGTAGTGGGAATTATTTTTGTCTATTTTTTGGCAAAAAGCTTCTTTCGCAAAAGTCTTTCTGTAAAAAGAGTCGTTACTTTCTCGGCCGCGATTGTATTTCCAGTTCTGCTTTCGCTTTTTCAGATTTTGCCAACAAAGGAACTGTTTGATAGTTCAACACGGTCAAATTACACCCCTTTTCAAATTCAACACCTTCTAAATCCATGGTGGTACGCCATAACTGCTGTTGTCCCAAATTTTTTTGGTAATCCTGCCACCGGTAACCATTGGTTTTACGGAACGTATATTGAAAGAGTCTCATACATAGGAATTATTCCATTCTCGCTTTTTCTGTATGCACTATTAAATTTTAGAAAAAGAATAGAACCTCTAATATTTGGTGCAATTGGCGTTTTGTCGTTTCTTCTTTCCCTTGACCTTTTTGTTACAAGATATTTTTTCCAGATACCCATCCCTATGATTTCAACAACCGTACCTACCAGAATGCTTTGTATTTTTGAGTTTTGTGCAGTAGTATTGGCAGCTGTAGGATTTGACAGTCTAATAAGAAAGAAGAATAAGAAAACGTTAATTATCTCCCTGGCCTTTGTATCTTTCTTGCTTGTGCTCTCATGGATATTTGTTCTTTTACTGGGAAAGACACTGCATATAAATTTAACTAACCTTGAGACAACCCGTAGAAATTTAATTATTCCAACTGGACTCTTTTTATCTTTTGCTTTTATGTGTTTTTGCTGGTTTAGAAAGTTCAAATTTTCAATAATTTTGATTTTACTACTGACTTTATTTGACTTATTTTATTTTTTCAATAAGATTACTCCCTTTTCACCAAAGGAGTTTATTTACCCGCAAACCCCGATTGTTAAATTCTTGCAAGAAAACGCCAGTGAAAATCGTTTTTGGGGATATGGTAGTGGATATATAGAAAGTAATTTTCAGACTTTTGATAATACTTTTTCTCCGGAAGGAGTGGACCCTATTCATATAAGAAGGTATACGAGGCTTTTGGAGGCCTCTAAAAAAGGAATAATAACGGACGATTTGCCAAGGCCAGACGCAAATCTTGCGCCCGGGTATGGAACCGATAACCTTAGAGGAAATATATACCGTCAAAGGCTTCTGGATCTCTTGGGAGTAAAGTATGTTTTGCATAAATATGTATCCGCATTGGCGGATAATTCTACATTTCCGGCCGGCGTTTATAGTTTTATCTATCATGATGGTTCTTACCAGGCATACGAGAACAAAGAAGTTTTGCCCCGGGCTTTTCTGGCTTCAGGATATGTTGTAGAAACCGATAAGCAAAAAATAGCAGACAAAATTTTTGATACTAATTTTGAACTAAAAAAGACTCTGGTTCTTGAAGAGAAAGTAAGCCCTGCAGTTGAATTTTCCAAAGATGATGATGCTTGGGTCAAAATCGACAAATATGGCAACAACAAAGTGTCGCTTATAACATCTGCAAAAACAAATACACTCTTATTTCTATCAGATACTTATTCTGCAGGATGGAAAGCCGAGATAGAGGGAAAGGAAACCAAAATATACAGAGCGGATTTTGCATTTAGAGCAATAGTTGTTCCTAAGGGAAATCACAGGATTACTTTTTCATACATACCTGACTCATTTATTTTGGGCGTTAAGATTTCGGCTGCAGCTTTTTTGGTGTTAATAGCAATATTTGTCGCAATTTTGTTTTATGAGAAAAAGAAGTAATATTACATTTTTGTTACTCGCTTTAATGCTTGCAATTCCTGCAGTGCTAGGATTATTACATAGCGGATTTTTTGTGTCCGATGATGGAAACTGGATGGTTATAAGGTTTTCCGCTTTTTTTGAAGCACTTAGAAATGGAGAGTTTCCCGTACGATTTCTTCCTCATCTAAATAGCGGCTATGGTTATCCGGTTGCAGACTTTCTGTATCCTCTTTTTATGTATATAGGAGCTCCAATTCATATTTTTAAAGTTAGTTTTGTCGACACGGTAAAAATTATCCTCGGATTAAGTATGATTCTGTCTTCTGTCTTTTCTTTTCTCTGGCTTCGCAAACAATTCGACAACATATCCTCGCTATTAGGATCAGCAATATATACTTTTTTTCCTTACCACCTGTGGGATATATATAAAAGGGGCTCAGTTGGGGAAGTTTTGGCGCTTGGAATTGTTCCTTTTATTCTTTGGGCTATAGAGCTTGAAAGTCTTCCTCTGGCAGGACTTGGTTATGGACTTTTAATTATTGCACATAACAGCCTTTCACTTTTATTTCTGCCAGTTCTATTCGGGTATCAATTATTAAGAAGTAGTAAAAGGCGCGTGATGAAATCTCTAAAAGTTATAGAATTGGGACTAATGCTTAGTGCATTTTTCTGGTTACCTGCTCTGTACGACAAACAGTTTACTGTTTTTGACAAAACAAGTGTTGCAGATTTTACTAAATATTTTGTTTCGGATTTTAGCCTCTTGGGCTTAGTAACACTAGTCTCATTAACTGGTAGTTTGTTCTTTTTAGTAAAAAAAGATAAGAAATTTATTTATTTTTTTGCTGTGACTCTTTTTTCTCTATTTTTATCAACAGAGCCAAGTAAAATGGTATGGCAGAATTTACCAATCGTTGGCTTCATACAGTTCCCATTTAGAGTTCTTTCTATCGCAGTGCTGGGAGTTTCATTTCTTGTTGCGTACCAACTCGACAGTTTGAAAAAGAGAGCAAAAATCGGAGTAGCAGTAATTTATTTAGCTCTGATTTTTGTTTCTGCATGGCCATTTTTATTCCCCAAAAATTACCAGTATTATCCCGACACTTTTTATTCAACCAATCAGGATTCTACAACTGTCAAAAATGAATATATGCCAAAGTGGGCATCGCAAGCCCTAGTAGGTAGATACTCCAACAAAGCGGAAGTGGTGACAGGTAAGGCAACAATAACTAATGTAATAAATAAGGGAAATAAGACAAGCTTCAATATTTCTTCTTCGGAAAAAAGTACGGTGCAGGTGAATACCGTATATTTTCCTGGCTGGAAAGTTTATATTGATGGAGAGGACACTCCTATAGATTATAATGGTAACGGACTCATAAGGTTTAATGTTCCATCCGGCAGTCATGTCGTCGTTGCAAAATTCGGAGAAACTCAAATAAGAATGATTGCCGATTTTCTGTCTCTTTTGGGATTGCTGCTCGTAATAATATTACTTGTAAGAAAATTTAGAAAATCATGAAATTTATAAAATCTATTCTTCCAATTGTTGTAATTATTCTTCTGTCTTTCTGGACGGTAAAGCCTCTTTTTATAAATGGATTTTTTCCAATCCACGATGATACTCAAGTTGCCAGAGTATATGAAATGACTAAATCGTTAAAGGACGGAATGTTTCCTGTGAGGTGGGTTTCAGACTTAGGATATGGTTATGGGTATCCAATATTTAATTTCTATGCTCCTCTTGCATATTATGTGGGGGCATTTTTTCAGTTTTTAAGTTTCAATGCTCTTGCCGCAACAAAAATAATGATGGGAATAGGAATAGTCCTCTCAGGAGTCTTTATGTATCTCCTGGGAAAAGAGTTTTGGGGAAAACTGGGTGGCGTAGTATCTGCAGTTTTTTACCTTTATGCGCCCTACCATGCCGTTGATATTTATGTTAGGGGAGACGTTGCTGAGTTTTGGGCCTACGCATTTATTCCTCTGGCTTTTCTGGCATTTTATAAAGTGTACAAAAACAAAGGAAGTTTTAGATGGGTAGTTGCTGGAGCTTTCTCTTACGCCGGAATAATACTTTCTCATAATTTGACCGCAATGATGATTACGCCATTTATTTTAATTGCTCTATTGCTCTATTGCTATATTGCTGTCAAAAAAAAAGAACTATACGCTATCCGCTATCCACTATACGCTTTTGCCTTGGGCCTTTGTCTTTCTGCTTTTTATTTCATTCCGGCGCTTTCAGAACAAAAGTACACAAACGTATTGTCTCAAATAGGTGGAGGAGCAGATTTTAAAGATCACTTTGTCTGTCCGTTGCAGCTTTGGCAAAGTCAGTGGGGATTTGGAGGTTCAGGTCCCGGATGTTTTGACGGAGTCTCTTTTATGATTGGAAAAATTCACCTATTGTCAGCTCTTGCGGCGTTAGTAATTGCGGCGGCTCTTATATTTAGAAAAAAAATTAAAAGAAATAATGAACATCTTAAAATTATTGTACTTTCTTTTCTAGGACTTTTGGCAGTAGCATTTATAATGCTTCCAATATCTGAACCCCTATGGAAATCTGTGCCTCTTATGGCATTTTTGCAATATCCTTGGAGATTTTTGATAATGACATCTTTTTTCACTTCTTTTCTTGCGGGTTCTCTTGTTTTCTTATCAGTATTAATATTTGCTAAGAATAAGTATTTAGAATATTTGGTTTTTGGACTTCTTGCCTTGCTTGTAATGATTTTTGGTATTAAGTTTTTTACTCCACAAACGATTTTTGCTAAAAATGTTTCTGACTATGTTAGCCTTGATATGCTTAGATGGGATACGTCAAAAATATCCGATGAATATATGCCGCGGGATTTTCCAAAGCCAACAGATAGCAAAGATGTGGTGAATCAGGTTGTTATTTTTAATAGTCAAGATATTAAGATTAATAGTCAATATCAAAACACCAAAGGCATCAGGTTAAACCTTGTGGCCGCAAAACAAACTAAAGTCCATTTTAATATTGCGTATTTCCCCTCATGGAAATTAACTGTTGATGGTAGCAGCAGGGGAAGCATAGTAAGCAGAGGTTATGATGCAAATATAACTCCAGGCAACCACACAATTGAAATGAAATTTATTCAAAGTGGGGTTGAGAAGATTTCAAATGCTATTTCTATAGTAGGACTTTTAGCTATAATTGCTGGTATAATCCTTTCAAAGAAAAAGGTGATTTATGGATAAAGTTCCCGAACTATCAATTTTTTTTCCTTTTTGGAACGAAGAAGAAAATATAGAAAGTGTAGTTAAAAAGGCAATTCCTGTAGCAAAGAAAGTAGCTTCAAAGTGGGAAATTATAATGGTGGATGATGGCTCATCCGACAATACGCTCAAGATCGCAAAAAGGCTTGCACAAGATAATCCCAACCTTGTCGTTGTAGCGGATCCAATAAATAGGGGATATGGCGCTGCTTTAAGAGATGGTTTTTCCCACGCACGTTATAAACTTATAGTTTTTACTGACGGAGACGGACAGTTTGATTTTGCAGAAGTTTCAAAATTACTTGAGAAAGTGGACATTGCGGATATTGTGATTGGTTTTAGAAAAAAACGCCTGGATAATCCCTTTAGACATCTTTTAATGAACCTTCTAAAAATATGGAATCTTATTTTATTTGGTATGTACTTTAGGGATATTGATTGTGGTTTTAAGCTCTTTAAAAAAGATGCTCTGAATAAAATAATGCCTCTAAAATCTGAGGGAGCAATGATAACAACTGAGATTCTAGCAAAAGCAAGAAAAAGGAAGCTTAAAATAGCTCAGGCTCAAGTATCTCATTATTCTAGGAAGTACGGAGACCAAAGCGGTGGGAATATAAGAGTAATAGTGCGTGCTATCAGAGAAAGTTTTTCTATTTTCAAAGAGTTACATTATGGAAGAAGCTGATATAGCCATCATAACAAAAAGGTCAATAAAGGGAGTTTTTGCTCTAACTTCCAGAACCTTTTTAGTTCAGGTTGTTGGATTTGTTTCTAATTTACTCCTTACCATTTTCCTGTCTCCCTCAGTTTTTGGAATTTTCTTTGTAGTGTCTGCTGCTATTGCGTTTCTTTCTTACTTTTCCGATATCGGACTTGCTGCGGCACTTATACAAAAGAAAGAGCCGATTACGCAGGATGAACTTAGAACTACATTTACAATTCAGCAAATTTTGGTGGTAAGTATTTCTATTGTTGCCTTTATTTTCTCGGGTGTTATTACGTCATTTTATAATCTTAACGAGGAAGGAGTATTTTTATTTAGAGCGTTAATTTTGGCCTTCTTTCTTTCTTCTTTTAAAACCATACCTTCTATAATTTTGGAAAGAGACTTAAGATTTGAAAAGCTTGTTATCCCGCAAATTGTAGAGACACTTTTTTTTAATGTAACAGCGGTGGTGCTTGCAATGAAAGGCTTTGGTGTATCAAGTTTTGCATTTGCAGTTTTGGCAAGAGGTCTATCCGGTGTTATAGCAATTTACATAATAAGCCCTTGGAAAATAAGTTTTGCATTCTCAAAGCCGGCGGCCAAAAGGCTTCTTTCCTTTGGGATTCCTTTTCAAGCCAATAGCTTCTTGGCACTTATAAAAGATGATTTACTCATTGCGTATATTGGAAAAGTTTTACCCCTTTCACAAGTGGGCTATATAGGTTTTGCCCAGAAATGGTCGCTTATGCCCCTAAGGCTCATTATGGATAACGTAATCCGGATTACGTTTCCTTCTTTTTCTCGCCTTCAGCATGAAAAAGATACCCTGGGCAGGGGAATAGAAAAATCTATATTTGCATCATGCTTCCTGGTTTTTCCTTCTTTGGTGGGGCTTGTTGTGATGGCGCCTTACCTCATACATATTATTCCTAAATATCTCAAATGGGAGCCGGCAATTTTTTCCCTGGCCTTTTTCTCTATAAATGCGGCGCTTTCCTGCGTATCAACTCCCTTAACCAACGCACTAAACGCCATAGGAAAGATAAAGCTTACACTTTATCTTATGGTTTTTTGGACAGCAGCAACATGGATTTTAACTCCCCTCTCAATTTACTTATGGGGATTTAACGGAGTCTCCATTGCAGCTGCAGTTATTGCAACTTCTCTTGTAGGCGTAGTTTACTTAGCCAAAAGAAATCTTAACTTTAATGTTTCTAAAGCTGCAGGCTTTCCGGCAATTGGCTCTGCCTTTATGGGTCTAGTTATTTATGTTTTGAGTCCTCATGTTGTGAAGAATTTTCCAACTCTAGTTTTTATGATTATTCTAGGCGTTGTGCTATACTTTTTTACGATGTTTGCTTTGGCTCGCAGTCAAATAATAGAGGATATAAAACTGGTCAAAACAAACCTGAAAAAATAAAATGAGCAAGCTTTCCGTAGTGATTTCTGCCTACAACTCAGAAGAGAAAATTGAAGACTGTCTTAAATCAGTAAAGTTTGCCGATGAGATAATTTTAGTTAATAACTCCTCAACAGATAGAACAGAAGAGCTCGCAAAAAAATACACCTCAAAAATATTCACCAGGCCAAACAATCCCATGCTTAACGTAAACAAGAACTTTGGTTTTACGAAGGCAACGGGAGACTGGATTTTATCACTTGATGATGATGAAAGAGTAACACCAGAACTTAAAAAAGAAATAGAAAAAGTTGTCTCAGAAAATAATCCAGAGGTAAGTGGTTATTGGATTCCAAGAAAAAATATTATTTTTGGTAAATGGATAGAGCACACGGGTTGGTACCCTGACCCACAGCTTCGTCTATTCAGGCGCGGAAAAGGAAAATTTGAAGAAAAACATGTACATGAAATGGTAAAAATTGAGGGAGAAACAGAGAATCTTAAGGAGCCAATGCTCCACTATAATTACCAAACCATTTCTCAATTTTTGCACAAAATGAGCAATATCTATGTTCCTAACGAGACTGAAGTTCTAATCGCACAAGGCTACAAAGCCCAATTTACAGATGCTATTAAGTTTCCTCTTAAAGAATTTTTAACGCGATATTTTGCGCTTGAGGGATACAAAGATGGTTTTCATGGACTAATGCTCTCTATGCTTATGGCTTTTTATCACTTCTGTATTTTTGCTTTCGTCTGGGAAGAGCAAGGTTTTAGGCAGATAGAAGGCAATACTTTAGAAATGACCTCGAAAGAGATGAAAAAAGCTGCAAAGGAATTGAAATTTTGGATAACAGATGCAAAAATAAAAAGCACGAAAAATCCCGTCAAAAAACTTCTCTATAAAGCAACTTACGCCGTCCGCAAATAATGAAAAGCGTTTTTGTTTCAATAATTAACTTTAACGGAAAAGATAATACCTTATCTTGTCTGTCCGAACTGGACAAAATTATTGCAAAAGACATTAAAGTGACTGCTGTTGTTATAGATAATGCTTCAGAGGAAAAGTTTGAAGTAGACCAAAGTTTTCTGAAAAATATACCTCTGGTTTTTATCCGTAATGATGAAAATCTGGGTTTTGCCGAAGGACACAATGTTGGAATCCGCTACGCATTGTCTAGAGGAGCAGACTATATAATTATCTTAAATAACGACACACTTCTTGACAAAAATTTTGTTCAAGAGCTCGTAAGCGTGGCAGAAGAAAATTCTAAGGCCGGAATTATTGCGCCAAAGATTTATTTTGCAAAGGGATTTGAATATCATAAGGATAAATACTCCGACAAGGAATTAGGAAAGGTCTTTTGGTACGCGGGAGGGGAAATGGACTGGAAAAATGTGATAGGACATCACAGGGGAGTTGATGAGGTAGATATGGGTCAGTATGATGAAACTTGTGAAACCGGGTATGCAAGTGGCTGTTGCATGCTTATCACAAAAAAAGTTTTGGAAAAAGTGGGCGGATTTGACAAAAAATATTTCCTATATTATGAAGATAATGATTTATGCCAGAAAGCATTGCGCAAAGGTTTTAAAATAATTTATACACCTAAAGCGGTTATTTGGCACAAAAATGCTGGCTCTGCCGGAGGATCGGGCTCACTCTTGCAAGACTATTACATAACAAGAAACCGAATGCTTTTTGGAATGCGCTGGGCTCCGCTTAGGTCCAAACTCGCATTGGTTAGGGAAAGCATCAGACTATTATCAACAGGCAGGAAATGGCAAAAAAGAGGGATTGCCGATTATTACAAAAGACGCTTTGGCAAAGGAAGTTTTAAAAATGACCCATTCGACTCTGCTCAGGGTCATGGTGAGTAAAATCGAACTATGACTAAATTGTCGGCCATTGTTATTGCGAAAAATGAAGAGGAAAGAATTGCAGATTGTTTAGATACTCTTTCTTTTTGTGACGAAATAGTAGTTGTGGATAACGGTTCAACAGATAGGACTGCTGATATTTCTAAGAGAATGAAAGCGGAAGTTATTGCGTCCTCTTCGTCTGACTTTTCACATCTTAGAAACTTAGGTCTTAAAAAAGCAACCGGAGATTGGGCTTTATATGTAGATGCAGATGAAAGAGTAAGTCCCGCTTTGCGGGACAGTATCAAGTATGAAGTATCAAGTATAAAGAATCAATTTTCGACCTACAGAGTAGCGAGAAAGAATTTTTATCTTGGAAGAAATGAGTGGCCCACGGCAGAAAAAATGGAAAGATTATTTAAAAAGGATAAGCTTAAAGGATGGATTGGACAGCTTCATGAGAGTCCTGAAGTTTCAGGGGAAGTAGGTGAAGTAGAAGGATTTTTACTTCACTACACGCATAGAAATCTAGCAGAGATGCTAAAAAAGACGATTGAGTGGTCAAAAACAGAAGCGCTTCTTCGCTACAATACAGGTCACCCAAAAATGTCGTGGTGGCGATTCCCAAGAGTTATGATTTCTACTTTTCTAGACTATTACATTAAGCAGGGAGGGTATAAAGTTGGAACTGTTGGACTTATAGAAAGTATGTATCAATCATTTAGTATTTTTGTTACCTACGCAAGTCTTTGGGAGATGCAAAGGAGAAAATGAAAAAGAATTTAATTAAATTTTGGCCTTTTCTTTTCATTTTCACAATATGGTTTATATTTGTGAGCCCCTATTTTCTTAAAGGCCAAGCTCCTTTTGCAGTAAGTTATCAGATGAATAATTTTGCTCCTTGGGACGGGTATCCTCAATTTGCGGGACCTGTTAAAAATGGCGCAATGCCGGATGTTATAACGCAAATTTATCCATGGCGGCATTTAGTAACTCAGATTTGGAAAAGCGGGCAGGTGCCTCTTTGGAACCCTTATAGTTTTTCAGGAACGCCACTTCTTGCAAATTATCAGTCAGCAGTACTGTCCCCTTTTAATATTCTATTTTTTGTTTTACCTTTTGTTGATGGTTGGAGTATTTTGGTTATTCTTCAGCCACTTCTTGCGGGAATTTTTACTTACGTTTTTGTTAGAAGTTTAAAACGAAGCAATCTGGCAAGTTTAATTTCCGCAGTATCGTTTATGTTTTGTGGATTTTTAACCGTCTGGATGGGTTATGCAACTTTAGGATATGCAATACTTTTTTTACCATTAGCCCTTTTCTCAGTTGAGAAGTATTTCCTAGAAAAGAAATCGAGATTTTTAATTATATTGTCATTGTCTATTCCTCTATCTTTTTTTAGCGGGCATTTTCAAATAAGTGTTTATTTTTTGCTTTCTGTAGTAGTTTACATTTTATATAAA
>OBEQ013037986.1_pt1 | contig 14786 bp, 15 predicted proteins | sample 1670901 | NCBI WGS metagenome assembly OBEQ01 (sample SAMEA104232315, study PRJEB22302) | groundwater metagenome | biome: forest; feature: aquifer; material: groundwater | place: USA | collected 2011-08-07 | depth 5.4 m
ATTTAGAAATGTTGCGTCATCTTGAAAAATTTGCATCTTTGAATTTGCCTGTTTTGCTGGGGCCTTCGCGCAAGTCTTTTATTGGAAAACTTACGGGCCGCGAAGTGGGTGACAGGGAATGGGGCACTGCTGCTGTTGCAGCATCTGCTGTTTTAAAAGGAATCCAAATTTTAAGAATCCATGAAGTTGGACCGATGCGGGACGTTGTGCGTGTCGCGGAGGCCTTGCGAGGAGAAAATTATGTCGGGACATTCTAAATGGGCGAGTATTAAACATAAAAAAGCGCTGATCGACGCCAAACGAGGCAAAATTTTTACAAAACTCGGGCGTGAAATTACAGTCGCTGCCAAAAGCGGCGGCGGAGACCCAAATACCAACCCGAGGCTCCGCACGGCCATTCAGACGGCCAAAAGCGAAAATATGCCTGCAGATAATATCGAGCGCGCGATTAAAAAAGGCACGGGCGACATGGAAGGCGTTACGTACGAAGAAGTTGTTTATGAAGGTTATGGCCCTCAGGGCGCGGCTGTTTTGGTCCAGTGTTTGACGGACAATAAAAATAGGACCGCTGCCGAAATCCGGAGCATTTTCACCAAATTGAACGGCAATATGGCCGGAGCTGGTTCCGTGGCCTGGATTTTTGAAAAAAAAGGTTTTATCGTAGTGGATAAATCCAATGCTTCTGAAGATACTCTCATGGAAGTTGCGCTTGCAGCAGGTGCTGAAGATCTAAGTGAAGTAAACGGCAAGTTTGAAATTACGACAGCCCTTCATGATTTTGATCCGGTGAAACTCGCGCTTGAAAAAGCAAAGATCCCAATGGAATCATCTCAGATCACCATGATCCCTAAAAATTTGGCCCCTGTTTCTGCAGAAAGCGCACGCACGGTCGTTAAATTGATTGATGCCCTGGAAGACCAGGATGACGTTCAAAACGTTTATGCTAACTGCGATATTCCTGATGAAGTCATGAAAGAGATGGCGTGAATGCGCGTTCTCGGCGTTGACCCGGGAACATGGCGTACCGGTGTAGGGATTATTGAATCCGAAGGCAACCGTTATCGCCTTTTGCACACCTCGATTATTGAAATCAAAGCAAAGCCTCCGATCGCCCAAAGGCTCCAGCAGATCTACAAATCACTTTCTGAAATCATCCGCGAATTTCGTCCCGGAGTTATGGCGATTGAAAGCGTTTTTTTCGGAAAAGACGTGCAGGCCATGGTGAAAATTGGCGAGGCGCGGGCTTGCGCCATGCTGGCCGCTTCCGAATTTGGGATTGAAGTGATAGAATATCCTCCCGCGCGGGTCAAGCAGGCAGTCTCGGGAAACGGCCGTGCGACCAAAGAACAGATACAACATATGGTCAAAGTTCTTTTGAGTTTGCAAACGGCACCCAAGGCCGACGGCGCGGATGCGCTGGCCATTGCCATTTGTCATTTGCATCAAAGCAAAACTTTGGCAGCTCTTTCGGATTCAAATAAAAAAACATATAAAATTTCAAGACCTCTGCAAATTCAAAATTGAGGGACCGATGTATCAATATTTTACTGGCCGTTTAACTGAAAAAACTCCGACAGTGGTTGTGCTGGAAACCGGCGGCATCGGTTATCAGATTCAAATTTCTCTTTCCACTTTTTCCGCGCTTCCGGAGATCGGCGGATCTGTCCGTCTTCTTACCCATTTTGTTGTCCGTGAGGATGCTCATATTCTTTACGGATTCAGCACGGAAGAGGAACGGCATCTCTTTCGTTTGTTGATTTCCATTTCAGGAATAGGCCCCAAAAGTGCCATGACCGTCCTTTCGGGGATTCAGCTTCCGGAACTCAGGCGGGCCATTATCGACGGAAACCTGACCCTTTTGACGAGTATTCCAGGCATCGGGAAAAAGACCGCGGAAAGAATCATTGTCGAGTTGCGTGAAAAAGTTCTTTTTGATGAACATAAAGCGGCGGGGTCGGCTACGGAAAAGATGCAGATGCACGGGGCTTTGGTCGAAGATTCATTACAGGCGCTGGTGGAATTGGGCTATCGTAAACAGAGTGCCCAGGAAGCCGTTCAGAAGGCCTTAAAAAATTTTGAAGCCGGTAAAGTTTCCGTTCCTGATTTGATACGTGCATCTTTAAAATATATCTAAATGAGCACGCAACTTTGCTTGGGAAAAAAACAAGCACTGTTGCCCGTGCGAATTTATTCTGAGGAACTGCGGCGTACGAAGACCGGATCATCTAGATCCGGCGAGTCTCCTGAAGTCATTAGATTTCGGCCTAGCAGTGACGAAGGATCTTAAGAAGGAGGCCATAATGTTTGAAAAAAAATATAAAGTTGAAAATCAGAGAAAGCACAAACGGTTGGCCGTTGACTATCTGTTGAAATATCGCTCCGCAGGTTCTGAAACAGAAGACTTTGTCTCCAATCTGAAAGACATCAGCGCCGGGGGCTTGCGGTTTTGGTCGGAGCGTTTTTTGCCTGAAGAGACTTTGCTCAATGTCAGCACCTGGATCCCGCCGATTGACCGGGTTTTTCATGCTTTGGCGCGGGTGGTCCGCATCCGCGAATCCAAGGGAAATCTTTTTTACATTGCCGTAAGTTTTGTGGAAGTCTCGTATGAAGACCAGAACGCGCTTAATCAATTTATCGAACATCTTTCGAGCTTGCGAGGGGCCCGTTCGCTTGTCCATGACCCTCAAAAAGTTACGCGCAAAGCCTTCAATCCATGAGCGAAGAACGCCTGATTGGCCAGGAAAAACGTGTTGAAGATGAGGAATGGGAAGCAACGCTTCGTCCCAGCGCGCTCGCAGAATTTATCGGGCAGACAAAACTCAAAGCCAATCTAGAAATTTTTATCGAGGCTGCCCGTCAACGGCATGAACCTCTTGATCATGTGCTTTTTTTCGGCCCACCGGGTCTTGGAAAAACAACGCTTGCGAATATCGTGGCCAAAGAAATGGGTGCCAATATCCGCTGCACTTCGGGCCCAGTGCTCGAACGTGCCGGAGATCTGGCCGGCGTTTTAACCAATCTGGAAGCCGGAGATGTTCTTTTCATCGATGAAATCCATCGCATCTCTCATGTTGTGGAAGAATATCTTTATCCGGCCATGGAAGATTTTTGCATTGATATCATGATCGACAAGGGGCCGAATGCGCGGTCGGTCAAAATTAATATTCCGCCGTTTACTTTGATCGGAGCCACGACACGCAGCGGGCTTTTGACCGCGCCTTTGCGTTCCCGTTTCGGCATTGTTGAAAGACTGAATTATTATGATGATACCGAACTTACGGCAGTGATCGCCCGCTCCAGCCGCATTTTAAAAATTGAAACTATCGCTGAAGGACAAGTCGAAATCGCGCGCCGGGCCCGGGGCACGCCCCGCGTGGCCAACCGTCTTTTGCGCCGCGTGCGTGATTTTGCACAAGTCAAAGCTGATGGGAAAATAACAGGCGACATCGCAGACCGTGCGCTTAGCATGCTCGAGGTTGATCATGAAGGCCTGGACCCGATGGACAAACGTATTTTGGAATATATTTTAAATGAATGCGAAGGCGGCCCCGTGGGGATCGCCAGTCTTGCGGTCGGTGTCGGAGAAGAATCCGAAACGATAGAAGAAATATACGAGCCTTATCTGATTCAGCGAGGATTCTTGAAAAGGACTTCTTCCGGCCGTGTCCTGACCCAGCGGGCCTATCAGCATTTCAATCGTAAACCTCCTGCCGGAGCTTCTGGTCTTTTTTAGTCATGAGTGATTTTTCAAAGACGCTCATTTTCTTTGGGGTCGTTTTAATCGCCATTGGTCTTTTGGCCTCCTTTCTCGGCAAAGTGCCTGGCATTGGAAGACTGCCCGGTGATATTTATATTCGCAAAGGCAGTTTTACTTTTTATTTTCCTTTTATGACTTGTCTTTTACTGAGCCTGATTCTGACTTTGGTATTCACTCTTTTCGGGAAAAAATAAATGGAACTTTTACTTTCTTTGCTTTCAATGTGGAGACCGTTACTCGAGATCCTTTTTATCTGGGCCCTCATTTATTATTTTATCCGTTTTTTTCAGGGCACCCGTGCCATTCAAGTCTTAATAGGGCTAATCATGCTAGCGATTATTTTTAACATCGCCAAAGTGCTGGAGCTTAATACCATCAACTGGGTTTTGACAAAACTCTTTGCGGTCGGCGTTTTAGCATTCCTGATTATTTTCCAACCCGAGCTTCGTCGTGCGTTGGCGCGTATCGGACAAAATACATTTGTCGGTGGATTCCTCAAAAAAGGCGGCCCACTTGATGAACTTATCCAGGCTTGCGAGCATTTATCGCGCAACCGCACGGGTGCTCTTTTTGCGATTGAGCGCGACATGGGCCTGAAAAATTACATCGAAAGCGGGATGGTGCTTGACGCTAAAATCAGCACGGAACTTCTCATCACACTTTTTATGCCAAACACGCCTACTCATGACGGTGGCGTGATTCTTCAGGGCGAACGCGTTGCCAGCTGCGGTTCTCTTTTTCCGTTGAGTCAAAACACGGATCTTGCCCGTTCGCTCGGCACAAGACACCGGGCAGCTATCGGCATTTCAGAAGAAACAGACGCAGTTTGCGTGGTGGTTTCTGAGGAAACCGGTGCGATTTCAGTTGCGGTTTATGGGAAATTGACCCGGTCTCTGGATGCCGACGGTCTGAGAAGCGTTTTAACCAGCCTCTTTAAGCCTGTTGAAAGCAAATCGACTATCAAAGATTTTATCGAAAAAAATTTCAAACTCTTCCGAGAGAAGAATTCATGATCAAATGGTTTGTCCGTAATTGGGGCCTGAAGTTATTTTCGCTGGTGCTGGCCATCGGCCTTTGGCATTATGCCGTTGGCGAAGAGGGCATTGAAGTCACCCGTACCATTCCTTTGGATATCAAAGTAAAAAATTCCCAGATGAGCATTCTTAAAACTTCCACGCATTCCGTACAAGTTACTTTTGTGGCGCCACGCGCACTTTTGTCAGACATGACTTCCCAGGACATTCGCGCAGTCCATGAAATCGGAAATGAGGTCAAGCATGCCGGGGATTATTCTTTCAGGCTTGAGCCGCGGGAAATTCAGATTCCTACTTTGCAAATTCGTGTTACGAAAATAGAACCTGAAGTGGTCGGCGTAACATTGGACGAACTCATTGTGCAAAAACTGGCCATTCAGCCAAATTTTATCGGCGAACCCGCGTTTGGTTATACAGTCAGCAAAGATGAGATACAGCTCAATCCCAATGCTGGTTTGATCGAAGGCCCCAAGGGGAAGCTGGAAAAAATGGAGTCTATTAAAACCGAGAAAATTGATCTTGTCGGCCGCACGAGGTCTTTTCGCAGGACCGTGGCTGTGGAGTTGCCGGATTATGTTAAACTTTTGAGCGAAGGCCTGATCGATGTTTATATCCCGATCCGCGAGCAATTTGATGAAAGGACATTTGAAAATATCCTGGTCAAGGTTTTGCGGCCGTCCGGTGGAAATGAAAAAATCGAATTAAAACCCGCAAAAATTTCTTTTACATTAAAAGGCCCCAAAAGACTTTTAGATAAATTGGTGGCTGAAAAAATTCTCGCTTATGTTGAAACGGCGGACCTTCCAGCTGGGGAACAGGATGTTCCGGTCCAGATTTTATTGCCCGAAGGCGTTAGCTTAAAAGACGGCAATCCTGTGACAGTCAAAGTCAATATCAAGAAATAAGCCTTCCTAAAATGAAAAATAAAAATCTCAAACTCGGCGTGAATATTGATCACATCGCTACCTTGCGTCAGGCCCGTCGCGGCCAAACGCCTAGTCCTGCACTCGCCGCTTGTGAGGCAAAGGCTGGTGGTGCGGATGGCATTACCATTCATTTGCGGGAAGACCGGCGGCATATTCAGGATGATGATCTGCCGCAAGTCCGAAAATTATGTAAGTTGCCGGTCAATCTCGAGATGGCGCTTTGTGATGAAATCATCGAAATAGCGTTGAAAATCAGGCCGGAGAAAGTTTGTCTTGTCCCGGAACGAAGACAAGAACTTACGACTGAAGGCGGGCTCGACGTGCTTTCATATTCTGAAAAATTGCAAAAAGTGGTTCCGCGTTTTCAGCGAAAAAAAATCAAGGTCAGCCTTTTTATAGATCCTTCTCCGCGCCAGATTATTGCAGCGGCGCGAGTAGGGGCCGATACCGTGGAGCTTCATACGGGAACTTATGCCGATGCTCGCGGCGCGAAAAAAAAAGCGGAGCTTCAAAGGATACAAAAGGCGGCCCGTTTGGCGCATGAAATGGGCCTGAAAGTCCATGCCGGCCACGGCTTGGATTATGAAAACACAAAACCGATTGCAAAAATCCCAGAAATAGAAGAATTGAATATCGGTTTTTCGATTGTCAGCCGCGCTGTTTTTACAGGAATGCGCCAAGCCGTGCGTGACATGAAAAAAATCATGCAATGACGGCTGCTATTGTTCGCGAGATCAAAAAAAAATTCAAACCCCGGTCCCGCAACGCGCACAAAGGCGATTTCGGCCGCATTTTTGTTTTAGCAGGCTCTGAAGGGCTCACGGGAGCTGCTCATTTGGCAAGCCTAGCAGCCTTGCGTGCAGGCGCGGGTTTGGTGACACTGGGAGTCCCTGAAAAGATTTATCCGGTCCTTGCGCGGCGTGCAGCTGAAGTCATGGTAAGGCCCTTTCCATCCACCAAACAGGGGGCCCTGTCAGCCCGCAGTTTAAAACCCATTCTTCAGTTTCTTGAAAATCAAGACGTGCTTGCTTTGGGCCCCGGGCTTTCGCAAAATCCTGAAACGCAGAAAGTCATCCGTGAAATTTTGGTGCGTAGCAAACTTCCCATGGTGATTGATGCGGATGGACTCAATGCGCTCAAGGGGTATTTAAGTCATCTCAAAAAATGTTCCGGGCGCACTATTTTGACGCCCCATCCCGGAGAATTTGTCCGGCTTTTCGGCGGGACTTTGTCACAACAAGAAAAAAACAGAAAAAACCGTGCGGCTGAAATCGCGTCTCGTTTTGGAGTTGTTTTGGTTTTAAAAGGCCATCGTACTATCGTGGCTAACCCGGACGGAAAAATTTATATCAACGCCACAGGAAATTCTGGTATGGCGACCGGGGGAACGGGCGATATGCTGACCGGTATGATTGCCGCTTTAATAGGCCAAAAATTTTCATTATGGGACGCGGCCCGATTTGGGGTTTATTTCCACGGTCTTGCGGGGGATTTGGCAGCCCGTAAAAAAGGACAAGTCAGTCTTATCGCCGGTGATATTTTGGACTTTCTTCCCACTGCTTTCCGAAAAATCCTGCTTTTTTAATATTTGATTCCAAAAAAAGCCCCGAAAGCTGGTTTTGGGCAGTAGGGCAGTTTGAAAATTTTCTTTTGTCATCCTTGAGCCCTTCGCCCACCGTCATTCTGAGCGTAGCGAAGAATCTGGCGGGTTTGAGGGAAGTATCTCTCAGAAAGAGATTCTTCGGGCTATGCCCTCAGAATGACGAGAAGAACTTAAATTGACCTGAAGGCTGGTTTTAATTCTCTTTTGCGGGAATTTGGGAAAATGGTATGCTATAAGGGTTTTTAGGGAGGAAAAAACATGCACAAATTGATTAAACTTCTTGAGATACAGATTTTAGGCAATACCCTCCAGCGTTACTTGCTTGCTATGTCCATTTTCCTTGGGCTTATTTTTGCCCTGAAGTTTTTGGAAAGAGTCGTCATCCGCCGTCTCAAAACTTTTTCCATCAAATGGCCAGGGCATCACGGAGAAGTGTTAAAAATAAACCCCTCATTTATCGAAACAGTCGAAAAAACTTTGATTCCGCTTTCCTATTTCGGGGCCTTTTATCTTGCCGTGACCCAACTTGTTTTGGACCCAAGCCTTTTTAAAGGTGTGCGTGCCGTTGCGGTTGTTGTATTGACGGTCCAGATGACACGGCTCGCTCTTGCCTTCTGCATTTATTTCGTGGATGAAATTTGGATCAAAAAGCTGGCCCAGCAGGAAAACGCCCTTGTTTCCAGCAGCATCCTTACGATCATGAAAATAGGCATCTGGGGCCTCGGGCTTGTTTTTGTATTGGATAATCTGGGGTTCAATGTTTCGGCCATTGTTGCAGGCTTGGGGATTACCGGTGTGGCCGTTGCCCTTGCGGCCCAGACTATTTTGGGTGATTTATTTAATTATTTTGTTATTTTCTTCGACAAACCTTTTACGGTCGGAGACGCTATCACCATCGGCGGTCATTCCGGAACCGTGGAGCATATTGGCATCAAAACGACCCGCATCCGTTCTGTCACGGGCGAGCAACTTATTTTTTCAAATTCTTATCTGACCTCTAATCCGATTGTGAATTCCAAACGAATGCATCAACGGCGAGTGCAATTCAAGCTAGGGCTTGAATACGGGACTTCAGTCGAGCAGATGAAAAAAGTCCCGGACATGATAAAGAAAATTATCGAAATTCAGAATGACGTGCGTTTTGAGCGCGCTCATTTTGGCGTCTTTTCCGATTCCAGCCTGGACATCGACATTGTCTATTATATTTTGGAAAATGACTATATTAAATACATGGATATTCAGGAAAAAATAAACCTGGCCATCAAAGAAGCGTTTGAACGCGAAAAAATAGAATTTGCCTACCCTTCGCGTGCAGTTTATTTGAAAACTGCCCCTGATTTTTCAGCCTATCCAAATACGCCAATAAAGTAAAGTCGGGAGCAATCGTTAGTTTTAAGTTTCGCTGGCGCGCTCTTTTTGTCTTACTTATTTATGGAAAAGGTAGATATGAATATTTATGATTATTGGGAAAAGGCGCTCAAGCACACCGAAATCGTCCGGCCCAGGGTCCAGCCTCTTCAAGTCTATGCGTCGACCCAGCTGCCCTATATTTTTTTAGCCGAATCCGGCGTTAATTTGGGCGACACCGTCGTTAGAAGCGGGGAAGTGCTGGTTGAAAAGCCTTCTCTGATCCTGCCGTCTAATAATCCTCAATTTGAGGGTTTTCGTTCCGAACAAGACGCGGTTTGGGATTCTGAAAAGATCATGAATTTTCTTCTTGTCCGCGGCATAAAATTTCCTTCATTAAAATATAATCACAAGACTCAAGCGCTTGAGCTTTATGAAGGCAAGCTCAAAGAGGCTATCCGTCATCACTTGGACCAGCTTGAAAAAATAGAAAATGTTTCGACCGGGCTTATCGTAGGGCCGGAAGATTGCTGGCAATTTTCCGTTTTGATTTTCATCGCACAGCAGGTGATCCGTCAAACGGACGGAGATTTTAAGAGGCTGTGGGATGAATTCAGGAAAAGGGGAGACGAATCTTCATAAGTTTTTTTAAAGGTCTGCCTTATTTTGGATCTTGATTGTCTTCTTCCCATGGGTGAATATTTTTAAGTGTAACGATGTCTAAGGAAATAACCCTAAGATAAGGAACTATGCCCAAAGAATTTTATCTCTGCCTGCACGGCCATTTCTATCAGCCGCCCCGTGAAAATCCCTGGATGGAAGAAATCGAGATCCAGGAAAGCGCTGCCCCTTTTCACGACTGGAACGAGAGAATTCATCATGAGTGCTACCTTCCCAATGCACGCGCCCGCGTCATCGATGAAAAGGGGAATATCGTCAACATTGTTAACAATTTCAAAAAAATTAGTTTCAATTTTGGTCCCACCCTCATCGCCTGGATCGAAAACAAACATCCTGAAACCTATGAACATATTTTAGAGGCCGACCGGATCAGTTGCAAAGAGCACCATGGCCATGGGAATGCGATTGCCCAGGTTTATAATCACATGATTATGCCGCTTGCCAACCGGCGCGATAAAGTCACCCAGGTCAAATGGGGGCTGGAAGATTTTCGCAAACGTTTTGGCCGCGAGCCCGAGTCCATTTGGCTTTCAGAAACAGCCTGCAATGAAGAAACGCTGGAAGTTGTGGCTGGCGAGGGAATCAAATATTTGATTTTGGAGCCGCATCAAGCCCAGGCTTTCCGGTCTCTGAATGAAGCTAATTGGCATGATGTCTCGGACGGGCGAATTGACCCCAAACAGACCTACCGGTGTTTTTTAAAAAATCACCCTGAAAAATTTATCGATATCTTTTTTTATGACGGGCCTATTTCAAGAGCCATGGGTTTTGAGAATTTGCTTTTTGATTCAAAGCTTTTTATGGGCCGTATTGAAAACGCTGAAGTTGATCGGGATGAGCCCCAGTTGATCAGCCTTGCCACGGATGGAGAAACATACGGCCATCACAAGGCTTTCGGCGAAAGGGTCCTAGCATATGCTACGCAAATCGAAGCGCCAAAAAAAGAATTCCGGATCGTTAATTATGGAGAGTTTTTGCAAAGCCATCCGCCACAATTTGCTGTGCGGTTAAAAGAAGGTGAAAGTGGTGAGGGAACTTCCTGGAGTTGTGCCCATGGGGTCAAGCGTTGGAAGGACCATTGCGGCTGCCGTGGTGGCGGCCCGGGAGAGTGGACGCAGCATTGGAGAAAACCGCTGCGGAGTGCGCTGGATTGGCTGCGTGACGAGCTAGAAAAAATTTTTGAGCAGCGGGCAGCCCAATATTTGAAAGAACCTTGGAGCGCACGGAACGATTATATCCAAGTCATTTTGGATCGCACGGATTCCAATATTAAAAACTTTTTTGCCCGGCACGCCAAGTTTGAATTAAATAAAGAACAGACTGTTATTTGCCTTAAATTTTTGGAAATGCAGCGCCATGCCATGCTGATGTACACAAGCTGCGGATGGTTTTTTACCGAAATCTCAGGCATTGAAACTGTGCAGATCATTGAATATGCCGCTCGCGCGATTCAGCTTGCCTTAGAAGTGTCGGGAGTGTCTCTTGAAGAAGGCTTCTTGAGCAGGTTGGCGGAGGCCAAATGCAATGTCCCGGAATTTAGGGATGGCCGGTGGATTTATGAAAATTGGATCAAAGACAAGGTCCTTTCGCTTTCCCATATCACGGCTTTTTATGCCATTACCTCCGTGATTAGTGAAAAGTATGAGAGTAAGGAATCTGTCGAGCTTTATTGTTTTGAAATCCGGATCCTGCATCAGCGCAAAGAAACCTTTGGCGATATTACGCTGAATATCGGAAGGGTCCGGATAAGGTCACGTATTACATTGGAAGAAAGCGACCTTGTTTTTGCCGCCATTCACATCGGTCTTTATGATTTCCGGTGTTCGGTGAAGCTCTTTAAGGAAGAAGCTGAGCTTGAAATAGTGGAGAAAGAGTTTTTTGAAGAGCTCCATTCATTTCATATCGTCGAACTCCTGCGCAGGATGGATGATGTCTTCGGGGAAAAATATTTTGCTTTGAAAGACCTCCCCTTGCGGGAAAGAACGCAAGTCATCAAAATATTGACACGCGAAGTCATTGAGAAAATAAGCTCGATTCACGAAAATCTTTATGATGAAAACCGAAGAATCAGCGAGATCTACCGCTCGATCAATCTTCCGATTCCGGAGCAAATCCGTTATGCTGTAGAACTGATATTGTCGCGGCGCCTGAGGGAAGCCATTGAGCAGCTCGCAGGCCATGGCTTTGACCCTAAAAAAGCCCGGCCTTTGTATCGTTTGATTGAAGATGCGCGGATTTTCAGTATTGAGCTTAAGAAAAAGGAAGTAGGCCCTTTTCTGGTTTCAGAGCTTGAGAAGCGGACCTCCTCCCTTGTTAAAAATGTCCAGCCTGAGCTTGTGAATGAATGCCTTAACATTCAAAAACTGGCCAAGAAAATCGGCATTGAGTTGGAACAGAGCCAGGCCCAGGAGGATTTGTTTTTTCTTTTGATGTTGTGGACGCATGACCATCAGGCTATCCCCGAATCCGTCCGCCAATCAGCCCCTAATTTATTGCAGCTTTTCACCGACCTTCGCATTAATGCCGAAGAGCTCAAGAAAAGAATTAAGAGCACCTAACAAGCAACCCCGGCCTCCGGCCTTATAGCCCCCGTCTCTTTTTTTACTTTATGTCCAGGGCAGAGCAAGTAGAATGTAACCTGATCAGCCTATGAAAGAAACGCCTCAGCAAAAAACAGCTAATAGCGCCCGGAAAATTTTACGTTTTCTTTCCAGCCGGAAAGAAAGCTTCTCGCCTCTTTTAATCCTGACACACGATTATCCCGACCCTGACACTCTTGCTAGCGCATTTGCCTTGTCCTATCTTGCCGAACAGGGGTTTGGTATTTCATGCCGCATTGTCTATGGCGGTGTCATCGGAAGGATGGAAAACAGGGGAATGGTGAGCATCCTTAAAATCCCAGCCCATAAAATTAAACTCTCGGATTTTAGAAAATATTCAAACGTGGCTTTACTGGACACCCAGCCAGCTTTTAGAAATAATTCGTTTCCGAAAAACAGACGGGCGACACTTGTGATTGACCAGCATCCTTTTGTCGAGAAACCCGATGCGGAATGCGTCATCATCGACACGGAATGCCGGGCCACAAGCGTGCTTTTGGCGCAGGCGCTTTTGCATAGCAAGCTTAAAATTCCGGCGAATGTGGCAACAGCCCTGGCTTACGGGATTCTTTCTGACACGCTCAATCTTTACAGAGCTGCACGCCCGGACATTATTCAAATTTACATGTCTATTTTGTCCCGTTCCGATATTCGTGCGCTTGCGCGTATTCAAAACCCTTACCGCTCCCGCAGATTTTTTGTGACCCTGCGCGAGGGGATCCAAAATGCGATGATGCGCCGCCGGCTTGTCATCAGCCATTTGGGCGTCGTAGAAAACCCGGATTTGGTTTCACAGGTCGCGGATTTTCTTTTGACTTATAAAGGTACGCTGCGGTCTTTGTGCACCGGCCGTTACAAAGAAAAACTCTATGTGTCGCTTCGCATGGCCAATCCGAATGCCGAAGCCTGCGACATTATCAGGGACGTTTTTATGAGCCACGGAGAAGCGGGCGGGCATGATAATATTGCCGGAGGCAGTTTTTATGTCGGGAAAGCCTCGGATGAAAAAAAATGGATTGAATCCGAACAATCGTTCGTGAACAAAGTTTTAAAACGGCTGCGTATTCCGCAAGGGGATTTTCATTTCCCTTTCCGGTCATAAAAATATAATGATGCCGCCAATTCATGCGGAGAAAAAAATAGGATCATGACGAACCGGAATGCTTTGACCGTATTGGTGAAAGAATTTTTCCAGCAAGACCGTTTGCTGGCGGCGCGATGTCTTGAAACCATGGATGAGGAGCAGGCCTCTTCGGTCCTGACCGCGCTTCCCTCAACGCTTGCCATTGAAGTCTTTGGCGATCTCCAGCCAAGTTTTGCTGCCGCGCTTTTAAAAAACATGCCTTCCACTCTTTTTCACGGAATTGTGGAAAAAATGGACCCGCAAACTGCGGCCACTCTTCTTATGGGGCTTTCGCGTGAGCACCGTGAACGTCTGCTCAACTTGATACCGGAAAAAAATAAGGCCCAAATTCAGGAAATCCTGACTTATCCTGAAAACAGCGCGGGACGAATGATGAGCCCGGTCTTTCTTTCATTTCATACAGATATTAAAGTCAAAAATGCGATCCAGAGAATACGCCTGCTTGCCCGCAAAAAAGCGCCGGCTTCTTATGCCTATGTGGTGAGTTCTGAAAACCGTTTGGTCGGAGTCATGAATATGCATGACCTGATGCTTGCGCCCGGCGATTCGCTGCTTGAATCCGTCATGCGCAAAGATATTTTTACGGTGAATTGTTTTATGGACAGGGAACAGGTCGCCGAAGAACTTTCTAAACGCAGATTTTTTGCGGCGCCTGTTGTGGACAATGAACATCGATTGCTCGGCGTGGTTAAAGTTGAGCAATTGATCGATGATGTGCAGGAAGAGGCGACGGAAGATATTCAAAAAATGTTCGGTGCCGGCGGAGACGAAAGGGCTTTTTCTCCGATGCTTTTTTCTCTTGCGAAACGTTTGCCCTGGCTGCATGTCAATCTTGCCACGGCTTTTCTTGCCGGCAGTGTGGTCGCTATTTTTAAAGACATCATTGCAAAATTACCTGTTCTTGCCATTTATCTGCCTGTCGTGGCCGGTCAGGGCGGCAATGCCGGGTCACAGTCTTTGGTGGTCGTGATACGCGGTCTTGTGATGCGCGAAATTCCTGCCTCCAAATTCAGCAAATTGGTTTTGAAAGAAGCCTGCATCGGCATCGTAAATGGGCTTGTCATTGGAGGGGTTACTGCGCTTGCGGCCTATTTGTGGCAAGGAAACCCTTATCTTGGGCTTGTAGTCGGCCTTGCGATGCTTACTAATTTGGTGATCGCAGGCCTGACGGGCGCGGCCATTCCGCTTATCATGAAGGCCATTGGGCTTGATCCAGCGCAATGTTCGAATATTATTTTGACCACTTTTACCGATGTGATGGGTTTTTTGGCACTATTGGGTTTCGGTGTTTTATTTCAAAAATATTTAGCATAATTTGGAAAGCCCTTTTCCATGAATGAAAAGTACCAATTTTTTCTTGAATCCTCCACCCAAAAGCAATGGCAGAAGATCGGGCTCGCGCGGCGCAGCGGAGTTTCAACCCCACTTTTTTCTATTTATTCATCCGATAGCATCGGCATTGGAGAACTTCCAGATTTAAAGCTTTTAGCGGATTGGTGCGTCCGTTCGGGCATGAGCATCATACAGCTCTTGCCCATGAATGATGTTGGCTTTCGCTTCACGCCTTATGATGCTCAAAGCACATTTGCTTTGGAGCCTATGTATCTGGCCTTGCGCCATATCACCAACGTAGAATTAAAACCCTTTCAAAAACAAATCATGTCTCTTGCCCGAAATTTTCCGTCAGGCGGAAA
>OBEQ010340701.1_pt1 | contig 14782 bp, 14 predicted proteins | sample 1670901 | NCBI WGS metagenome assembly OBEQ01 (sample SAMEA104232315, study PRJEB22302) | groundwater metagenome | biome: forest; feature: aquifer; material: groundwater | place: USA | collected 2011-08-07 | depth 5.4 m
AAATTTATGTCTTGCCAGCCACCCAAACAGACAGGACCTCCGTCTGGAGGCGGAGGCGGTGACCAGGCGGGAATTCCGGGGGGATACTCTTCTTGGACAGATTTTTGCAGAGCAAATTCTGGCGATTCTCGTTGCACGCCTTATCAACAGAAGCAATATCCGTTACTACTACAATACTCGCCTTTTGCCGCGATTCTAAATTTCATTTTGGGACATTAAAGTATTACCACCAACTCTGCAAACAGCGTCTCCTGAATAAAAATAAATTAAAAAGTATAACCCGTCCAAGATTCGAACTGAAATCTAAAAACCAAAAACCATATTTTCCAACATTATTTTTGTAGTAGTTCGAATCGTCGACCACCAGCCAAGTTTTAATCAAATGAAACGGTCACCAAAAAACAAGACACAGATACAGCAACTCACAGAAAAGGCCATAGCCGTAATGAAGGATTATAAAAAGCGTTATCCGAATGTTAGAATGGACAGAGATTACCTAATAAATAAAGCTGCCCCCTAACTATGGATAAATCTCGGGAAGATTACATCAAGAAGTTTCATCAAGCTTTTGGACAAGGTGTTAATACGGAACCGACCGTTGAACTTTTAAAATTACGAAAAACCTTAATCAGTGAAGAAGTACGAGAATTATCTGCCGATCAAATATGAGCAAGCTGGATAGCGAAGGGAAGCCAATTTTACGTGAAGATGGAAAAGTCCGGTATAATTTAATAATATGAATCTCGCCGACACCCTCCACATTTTAATCCGGTTTGGTTATCCGTTAATTTTTGCGATAACGATTTTTGAAGGACCTATCATAACAGTCGTTAGTTCTTTTCTCGCTTCTTTAGGATATTTCAATGTTTATATAGTTTATATGGTGGTGGTAAGCGCCGATCTGACGGGAGATATTTTGTGGTATCTTGTCGGATATTTCGGACGGAAGCATTTTATAGAACGCTATGGACACTATATAGGAATTACTACTGAACGCATAGCTAAATTGGAAAGTCACTTTTTGTCTCATGCTGGAAAAACTATTTTCTTGGCCAAAATTACTCACGCCATTGGTCTGCCATTTATCATCGCGGCAGGTATGGCCCGAGTTAGATTCAAAACATTTTTCTCCTATAGTCTCTTAGCTACACTCCCCAAGTCACTTATCTTTGTTTTTTTGGGCTATTATACTGGGACGTCTTACCAAAAGATCAATACCGTCCTTAAAGATTTTACCATCGCGATAATTATGCTTGTTGTAGCTTTTGGGATACTTTATTATTTCCACAGAAAATACCTTGAAAAATATGAAGAATAGTTGTACAATTGACGTAGCTAAATGAGAATATTGATAGGAATTGAAGCATACTATCCGTTAAAAGCTGGTTCTGCCTATGCCGCATACCGGCTGGCTACTGGCTTGGCAAACCGGGGACATGAAGTTTTTGTTGTAACTCCCGGAGAGGGCTTTAAAGTCCATAAAACCGTTGAGGGCAAGATAACTGTTTTCCGGGTCGGATCTTTTCCCGTTCTTAGTTCTGGGTTAAGGATTGCCCCATTTGCCCGTTATTACGTTGCGCCAATAGTTGAGGAAATAAAGCCTGATGTAATACATGTGGAGGATCATTTTTTTGTCGCCTGGTCTCTTATCGACTATGCCCGCAAACACAAAATACCTCTGGTTGGCACAAACCATTACCATCCCCGCAACCTTATCCACTACCTCAAACTTTCGCCTAAAATAGAAAAGGGAATAGAAAAATTAGCCTGGAAGCATTTAAATACCATCTACGAGCAGCTCGATATAATCACTACGCCTACAGAAACCTCTAAGCAGATAATGTTGAGCAATGGTTTCAAAAAGCCGATACGCGTAGTATCCAATGGCATTGATATGACTTATTTCAAGCCATTCCCCAAAAAAGAGCTTACCGGTGTGGCTAAAAAATACCACCTTAACGGAGATTTCAAAAAAATACTTTTCGTTGGTCGGCTTGAAAAAGAAAAATCCATCGACGTTACCTTAGGGGCTATCCAATTAGTCAGCAAAGAAATAGATGTTAGGTTTTATGTTATTGGTGTTGGTTCAGAAAGAGAAGAGTTGGAAAAATTAGCCCAAGAACTTGGAATTGGAGACAAGGTGGTCTTTATGGGCGGTCTACCGGACGAAGACGTTCGTAGAATATACAGTTCTTGTGATCTTTTCGTTACTTCAAGTACTGTCGAACTTCAGGGGTTGGTGGTGATGGAAGCTATGGCTTCGGGTTTGCCAATTGTGTCTTCGCAGGGCATGGCCCTTCATGAATTAGTAGAAGAAGGCCGAAACGGCTACATCTTCCCCAACGGAGACTATAAAACTGCAGCCGAGAAAATACTTCTTGTTTTGCGTGACAACGAAAGAGCCGAAAATATGGGCAAGGCGAGTTTGGAACTTATTAAAAAACATAGTTTTGAAGCTACGCTTGATAAGTATGAACAAAGTTACAAAGATGCTCGCATGCAAAAGGTCAGGGTGCCGCTGAAAAAAATGGCCATGGTCGCCCAGAAAATAGTTCTTAATTCACTAATTATTTTTGTAGCTGGTTTGGTTATTGTTAGTACGGCATCAGCTAGAGAAGTATACCTCAATCGAGGCGAATTCCATGAAGTATATGTTGCCACAAAAATAAAAACTAAATACCTTACTCAAAAAAGCAAAGACTTTGCCCAGAAAATAAAAACCGCTCTTTAAATTTGAACGGTTTAACCTCCGCCTAAAAGACGGCGGTAAATTGCCTGTTTACGCTCCTCTTCGTTCTCCATTTCTTTGAGTTGTCTTTGTGCATGCTGATTTGATGCAGCCTCCAATAGGTGCTTAATATTTTTAGCAAACTCTTCGTCACCTTCAGATTCATATTTCCTCCTGAACGGAGCCGAAAAAGGTTCTTGTGCATAGACTTCACCTAAACCAGGAGAGGTAAATTTAACATATACTCGCGGTGGTCTGATAGCAGTCCCAATCATAACCTGCACACGAGTCTTACCCTCATTAAAATCAATAAAAAAAGTTCCAGACTCCTTTCGTTGCCAGATAATATTTCCACTTTCGGTGTTTTGTAAAAGCCACCTTACAACATAAGGATCTCTGAAAATGCTCATGACAGTGTCCATTCAATCGAGCGATTGTGGTTACTATCGACAGAGTATCATGTCACTGAATTAATTCCAATACTGCCAATTCCAATGGCAGCTGAACCACTGGCGATGTTTTAATTTCGTTCCGAGCCAAGGTAAAAAGATTTATCATTTTAATCATTTGAGTACCGTCAATCTGCCAGTTTTGAGTCAGTTCTTCTCCCATCGCCGTTAAAGTTACCGGATTGACTTTGGACATCAAAACCTTTCTCAAGTACTCAATAAAATCCTTGGTGAAATGCTCCAGATCCACCCCTGATTCGTGGATTCTTTGGATAAATTGAAGAGCCGAAACCTTGTCATTGGCGACAAGGTAACCCATAAATTCGCGATGGTATCTGAAAGGAACCAACCCTAGAGCGTCATTCACTTCATCAATGGTTACTTTTCCCTGATATGAACGGAGCTTGGAAAGAGAAACCTCGGCATCGCGAAGAGCGCCATCAGAGGAAATAGCAATTGCCTTAAGTCCCTCGTCTTCTATGTTAATTTTTTCGGCCTTGGCCACTTCTTTGAGTTTCGTAAAAATCTGAATCGGTGTCAGGCGCCTAAAATCAAATCTCTGAACTCGGGAAAGTACTGTTGGTAAGATCTTATGCGGTTCGGTTGTTGCCAGAACAAAAACAACATGGCTTGGCGGTTCTTCGAGGATCTTTAGTAGCGCATTAAAAGCATCCTTGGTAAGCATATGCACTTCGTCAATAACGAAAACCTTAAATCCCCCGCTCGGAGCGGCAACGAGAGCTGATTCTTTCAAATTTCTTATTTCATCGATACCTCGATTTGATGCGGCGTCTATTTCTATCAGGTCCATAGAACGGCCTTCGTTGGTTACGACACAGCTTGGACAGGAATTATCGGGATCGCCGTCTTTACAACGCTTTGCACAATTTAATGCCTTAGCAAAAATTCTTGCTAGAGTAGTCTTCCCCGTCCCTCGCGGTCCAGTAAATAAATAAGCATGGCCTATCCGGCCAGTCATTAATGCCCCCTTCAAAGTTTTAACCACATGCTCCTGCCCAACCACTTGAGCAAAAGTCTGCGGCCTGTATTTTCTGTACAACATGATTATAGAATACTTTATTTCAACAGCTCACACAACCCGCGCAGCGGAGCAGTGGTCGAATGACCGCAACCTCCACACATACGGAGGGAGACGCCTCATCCCACAAAGACCGCATAAAACTTTACTAAGTTTTTGCTCTATCTCGGCCCGTCGGCCTCCGAACGTTCTTCTTTGGGATAAGGCGTCTCCCTCCGCTGGTTGATTGGGTTGCATCTGATAATTGGCAATAGAGATTCAAGCTCATCTGAAATAAAAGGCTTACCTTTCACGCTTTCGCGCTACTTGGTAAGCCCTGCACCACTTACGCCATGATGACATAGTATGGCATGCCACCAGGCAATGCCGACCACATCTCACGAGGCATCAGACATTTCACTTTGCCGATGCCGATACCGAGTTGAAACAACTGCTCCATTCGCTGATGAAGGCCCGTCCACTGGTTGCCGTGCTTGTCGTTGCAGGCATTCAGGAACGACATGCCACCTCCGCCCGTCTCATGGAATTCGGGGGATAGTTCAGCGAGTATCGCCTCAATTTCGGCCTTGTGGCTTTTCAGGCGTTCGGGGTGGAACCCGACATTCCTAGTAACACCCTCGGCCACCACATGCTTGCTGGTGTCTTCACCGTCTCGAAAAAGACAGTCCATGAAGACTGCGTTGACCACTTCTGGATCAAGAACTTTTCTTGCACTCATTGCTCACGCTCCTTTTCTTTTGTTAGCTTGAGACCGTATCTTAATCATACCACACTTCTGTTATAATTGCAAATTTTTGACTTTTCCAAACTTAGTTTTTTAGCGAAGCCCAGTCACTATTTTTCAGACCCGCAACGGGCGGGCTTGGTGTCCACACTGGAGTACGGGCATGTGAGACCGACCAGGCGGGGTTTAGGCAGCAGTATTCTAGTTGAGTCAAGCAAAGAAAAAACCGTCGATTAATTGACGGTTTTTTCTTTGCTTCTGGTTAGGTAATTTTAATTTGCTTATTCGCCATCGTTATCTTGCTTCTAAGACAGGTCAGCAATTCCCGTTTCTCAAGTATCGTCCCGTCTCGTAAGACATACTTAGCGTAGTTCCGGATATCTATGTCAGAAACCTTGACTGCTTTTTCTTTGATGCCAAGGAGTCCTGATTGGAATTTTTTGTGTCTCTCAATCTCAGCTTTGATTCGCTCTTTCATGCCAATCTCATCAAGATCTATATTGTCCATTAACTTGGCGAGCTGTTCAACCAAATCTTCTTCTCGCATATACCCTGACTTACAATCCTTGTCGCGGAACTTAGTACAGCCGTAGTAGACATATCTATGAATATTGCCATTTTGTTGTTTCTTGAATTGCTCATCAGCGGTAATGCCTGATCCGCATAAGCCGCAGGTCATGATTTTGGTGAAGGCAAACTCATGGCTCTCACCACGTACCAAATGAATTATCTGCTCCTGAACCATATCAAAGAGTTCCTTGGTAATAATTGGGGTATGCTTGCCGATGTACCATTGGCCGCTACCCTTAGGATATTCAAAGCTTCCATGGTAGAAAGTGTTTCTAAGCGTTATGTAGATATTGCTGACAGTCAGGGGCTTACCACTCTTGGTCCTGAATTTTATTTCATCTTTGAGCCAAGCATGCAATCTTCTCCCGCTGTATTTCTCATATGCCATTTTCTCAAACATCTTCTTAATAATGGAGGCCCGGTGCGGGTCAATCAATACATGACAGGATTCATCCTTATTCTTGCTATTTAAGTAACCAGTCGGGGCGGTGCACGGCCAGAGGCCCATTTCACATCGGGCTCTTAACCCTCGCTTAACATTGACTACCTTGTTGTCATTCTCAAGCTTGGCTTGCGAGCCAAGAATCATTAGTAAGAACTTTTCATTTGGGCTGTTTGTAAATTTCTGGCCGTAGGTGCGGATTTCGTGGAGCTGGCCGCTGTCCATGAGATCCACGATCCTTCCCAAGTCTCCGGCGTTTCTGGAGATACGATCTGCAGCCCAGGTGAGAATCCCATTAAATTTACCTTGTTTTATTTCTTCAACGATCTCGTTGAAGATTGGACGAGCACCCGCTTCCTTGGCAGAGTGGGATTCTTTCTTGATCCCTACGACCTCAAGATGATCTCGCTCGGCCATAGCCAACATCTCCTTGATCTGGCTATCAATAGAGAGGACCTGCTGTTCCTCGCTTTCAGTACTCTTTCTAGCATAGAGGCAGTACTTGACTTTAACTGCCTCTGGCTGACCCTTAGTTTCCCCAGAAAGACCCCCAAATGCCTTGTTTTGTGTAGTATCCATACAAGACAAGGAATGACGCAAGAGGCCAGTGAAGTCCAGACCCCCTTCCCCAAATCGGCTAAAATCAATCAGAGCCAAACAAAAAGGCAAGAATTTAATCTTGCCTTAACTGGTTAGTTGATCCAGGACAATAAACGGCACGAAAGGTTCAAATGCCTTCTTCACCTCTTCGATTACCTGATTATGAATTTGGGAATTGTTCTTAAGCTCCGGTAGCACTCTGAGTAATACATCGACCTTGAATTGGTCAAAAAGTATTACCGTTGCTAACCTCGACAGATTTTTTTTATAATCTGAGCTGACATACCGGATTCGAGAATAGGGTTCAGATCCATATTTTTTATCAAATGTCGGTCGCCGGCTTCCAAAAGAAAAATGGAATCGGAAACCAATCACACCCTTGTCAGTAACCCAGAAAGATATTTTATGTCGACCGGTTCGCCATTTAAGCAGGTTGTTTCCCTGCAAGACAGGAACACGGTAATCTCGTTTTCCAAGTTGGCCTTTAACAACAACTCCAGGAGGCCAGTTAGGAATAGCAAACTTTGGTATTTCTAGCTCTTTTACTTCTAGTTTTGTAAGCTCCTCTGCGATATCCCGGATGCTCATAGAGGTTAGGCTAGTTAGGTCCATCATCCACCTCCATTCGAATGTTCTGCCCCCAAGGCATCACCGTATCGGTATTCAGCACCCAAATCACTGGATAATCTGGCGGATATTCAGGATATGATCCCGCTCCGTCAGTCAGATATACTAACGCGGCTACTTGTGGGTATTCTTCGGTTACCAGATTAATTATCGGAATAAAACTTGTTCCGCCATCTTTCTTTGGAAATTTTTCCGGCCACTCTTCATTTGGCGATAGTGTAATCCGATCATGGATTTCAGCATCACTGAAAAATAGATAGAGGGTAAAATCCATAAACTGTTCGGTAATGCCCTTAATCTCGGCTATAAATTCTTGAAATTCTTTAGCAGAGACCGATCCTGAAGTATCTATGCCAACGGCAATTTCTAGCTTTTCTCCGTGAAGAGATGGCAGATAGATGCCCCGCCAGAGATGTCTCTTTGAAACTGGAAATAAACGAAAATCACTTCGAGTCAAAGAGGTTATCATGTCTCGCAGAATTATTTTCCAATCCAGCTTAGGTTCAAGCATATCCTGGATAAGTCGATCTACTGTACCAGGCAACTTGCCTTGCATTCTGGCTGCTGTTGCAGCACGGATTAGTTTATCTTTCCAATCCTTGGCCAACTTCTCTTGGTCGCCATCACTTGATAACGATGATTGATTTGATTGCGGAGTCTGGTCTTTATTGTCTTTACCTTTTTTCCCATCGCTCGGCCACTTATCATGAGAGTCCATTAACGACCCTTTTGGCTTTTGATCAGGAAGCTTTCTATAAATTACTTCGGCTTCCATGCCATTAAATTTATCTTCACATAGGCAGTTCGCTGGTATAGCAAATCCCTCTTTCTTGAGCATCAGATTGATGGCATAATCAGTGGCATAGTTCCACTTCATATGTTTCCGTGTTTCTCTTCTCCACAAATGTCCAAGAGCGCAATGAAGTGTCTCATGAGCAAGTATGGTCTGTAACACTTTGGGATCAAGCCTGCTGACAAAGGCGGGGCTATAGAAAAGGTGTCTGCCATCTGTAGCCATGGTTCTGCATTCTGGCGGAAGTGCTTCAAGCTCTGCTGGGCTCAACTCTTTCAGCTCTAATCCCAGAGCAAGATGGCCAAAGAAAGGGCGATGAAGTAAAAGCTGAACTCTTTCTCTGATAATTTTTTCTTTAACGGTCTGATTTTCTGTCATATCTTACTCCTTAACGGATCAAATCGTAATGCTTCTTGGCCCACGTAGACCAATAGGAGCATTTCATCAATGATGCCTTATCTTTTACGGCAAGAAGTTTGCCAATCAATACAGTAATCTCGGCTTGAAGTTTTTCAGAGTAACGGAGCACTCTGTCGAATTGTTCTGCATCAGCTCTAATAACCAGAGCAGTTCCAAGAGCACAGGCGATATCAGTTTGATTGGGGATATAATCTTTACCGTTAAGAATATCATCAATAGCCGGCAAACCGGCTCTAATTTGAAGATAACCCTTCAGTTCTGTTGCCGCCCCAGCACCTACAGTCCCCTCAATGACCTTGTAGACAATTTCCTTATCCAAGCCATTCTGGCTCTTCATAATTTGAGATACAAATTCCCAGCTTCGAGGCGTCGGAAAAGCGTTCTCATTTCTCTTGGGATCAAATTGAAACAGAAGGTCTGGCCGGAAGCTGATAAATTCTACAACTTCTGATTTTACACCAGTCTGGATTGCCCACTCTCTCCAATCATCAATGTGGGTTTCAAAATCAATATGGACGAAACGATTTCGCAAAGGAACAGCCATTTTATAGGCATTGGCCCCATGCTCAATCTTATTTCCTGCCGCTATAACGCACCAGTCCTTGGGCAGCTCATATTCTCCAAGCTTATGATCAAGTACCAGCTGATAAGCCGACGCCTGAACCAGCGGAGGAGCAAGATTCAATTCATCTAAGAAAAGAATGCCCTTGCCTTGTGTTGGCAATGCTGATGGCGGGAGCCACTTGGCTTTACCATCTTCCGGTACGGGAATGCCCCTAAGGTCGGTAGGATCCATTAGGGCTAATCTTAGGTCCACAAAGTCTATTTTCTCTTCGGTGGTAACTTGCTTACATACACGGGATTTACCTACTCCTGGAGGACCCCAGATAAAGACTGACGGGGCTCCTGGATAATGGACAATAGATTTTAGAAATGCGCTAACTTCCCTTGGTCTCATGTTACTTTCTCCTTGTTTAATTGGTAACGAACTTGGCCTAGATTTTACACTAAATAGTGAGCATCGTCAAGGCTTTACAATTCTGAATGATTGTGTATAATATAGGCTAGCTAATTCACAATCCAAAAAGGAGACATGCTAATGAAACAAAATACTTTGATTTCTAGTGATCCAATGGATCTACTAAATCAAATGAGGGGTCTTGAAATTAAGGATACAAAAATACCTAAATTTACTATGCCCTATTGGCCCCAAGGAGTTTTGATCAGTGGTTACTTTGGCAAGAGAGATTACAATGTTCCATCTCTCCAGGATAGCGGTCTGTTATCGTGGAATAAGGGCAAACATAAGATTTCTTTCTTAGTTGATGTTAAGGGAGCTATCAGATTCGATTTCCATGGACCATTCAAGAAGTTGAGAGATTTTCCAGTCTTTGATAAAGAATTATGTCATGGAGATTATGGGAGAACTTACCATGAACCTGTTTATTGGGCCTGCTCGGATCATGATAAAAACACATCTCGATTAGGGGCGTTAATATTGTTCGATCAGTTCAAGAGCGAGATACTCTCAAAAGTCTTGATGGAATTTAAAAACTCAAATCATAACGATATTGCCACCGTGATCAATAAGGCGTTCGATCCGTTTGTTCCATTTGCCACCGCAAACTTGTTGTCAGAGTAGGAGCATCCATGACGGAAGCTCTATCTTTCAAGGATTTTGTTCATTATGCTCAAAGAGCAAAACTGGGACGACTCAATCTGCCCAATGGCAAAGTAAAAAGATTAATAGGTTATTCTAAAGATAACCTATTTGTAAAACTTGCTGACCTGTATCGGCTGGTTAATGGCATTGTAACTATGCACGACCTAATTCCAGCGAACATCCTGGCCATAATCGCTGTTGGTTCAGCAGTGCTCTCGCCAGGTTATAGAGAGACTTATGTTACACGCCGAAAATTTATCTTATTCGGTCCCTGGGTAGTTGATCATAGACACGTTCCAATTCAGCCGAATGACATTGATTTTCTAATCATAACTGACAAAAATTTAGGTTACGCCGGTACATGGTTAAAAAAGGGCAGTATCCATCTGGTGAATCGTGGTGTGGAACAAATGGCTCAATGTATTCGAGTTCACGATACAATCAGTATGCACGCTCTACGTGAAGGAATTCCTATATTCTTTGACGAAAGATTGCAAGTCCTATCTACTAAAATAGGTATTAAATCTAAAACGCCTCGAAAAATTTCTTGGAATGAAAATCAACGAGGACACCTTAGTGGTTCCATCAACTAATTCAAAGGAGTTTGAGTAAAACTCCTTTTTTGTTTTTCGTTAAAATATCCTAAGTTTTTGATATGTAAATGAGACAGTAGTCTGTATCATTTGGGACAGTGCCTTCCTGTGTCTCATTTGTCTCATTTTGTTCAAAAGTCTAGATATTTTGATGTTTTCGTTTTAGGACTGGAACAAAATGGGACACCATCCAATATACCCCTGTTTTGTGTCTCAGAATGTCTCACTTCTTGCCGGTAGGTGGTTTAAAATGTTACAGACTCCAACAAATTGTTACACCGACCAGACGGCTAAAAACCGTTGATTTAGCTGAATTATTAACTAAAAATGTTACAACACCAAGGGCCATAAAAGTGTAACATTGTGTAACATTTTCATTTTTTGACCCCGACCGAGGTGCCTCAAAAAGTGCTCTGGAAAGACCCTCCGAAAAGCCTTATACTGCTTGTATCTTATAATCTTGAGACCATGCAAGGGTTGGTGAGATAAGCTACTCAACCATGTTAAAGCGAAGCCCTAATCCATTGGAGGGACTTACGGAACTCGACGGAGTGAGTACGAGGCAAAATTCTAGCAAGAATTTATGCTGTGCCCGAGAATGGGTTAGGGTTGAGCTTTAATGAAGTTAAGCAATCGGAACGGGCTGAAAAGTGGTGGTTGGTCTGAAGCTCTATTTTTTGAATACCGCTACCTTAAACCCGACAAAACTGAAGGCTAGAGCGGTTGCCGAGCCGGCTACGGCTCCAACATTGGCCCAAACGGCTGAGCTTAAACCCGCCATCGGGTCAACATAATTCACAATTAAAGACGCCACTCCATCATTTATAAGTATCGAAACGATAGCAACGCTCATGAACTTAGCAAATTGAAATCCCCCTCCGCCTTGAGATGATTCAAAGGCCCAATATTTATTCCAAAAATAACTCGGAATTATAGCACACACAAAAGATATTCCTTTGAAAACTGGATACCACCCCCCGCCCGATACTCCGGTATTGGCGATTAAAAGATTCAAAACACCAAAATCAACTGCCGCATTAGTAAATCCGATGGCTGCAAATTTACCAAATTGATTAAAAAATCCGAACCACTTACCGAGAAAGTAGCCAAGATTAACGCCGATAATCCACAGAACTGGCACCACTATCATCAGCCAAGCAAAAGAATAATTTCCCAATTTGGTAATTTCTAAATATTCAAAAATTCTCCAAGCCGAAAAACCGGTAATACAACCGGTGACAATGCTGAAATAAAAGTCTTTTTTATTGAAGGCCATATTTCTGCCTAGACATTTCTTTTAGTTGCAAACTCAACTCCGGATTCGCTGTCGATGGCGGATCAATTTTAATATTAAACGGTCTCGCTGTCTGATTATTTATCAATAATTTAACGTAGCAATTAAAGTTATCAATATTGAGAAGATCTTGGGGACTAAAAACCGGCTCAAATTGATTTTTCAAAAATTCGGCGTCATCAGCGCCTACCCTGAAAACAGCCATTGAACCGACATTGCCGAAAACGGCGTCTCGAATCTTGTCAACCAACTGTTTGATGAACTGGTTGGCAATGGTAAGATTCAGCCGGTATTTACGTGCTTCAGCTAAAATTGTAGAAATACTATCAGTCGTAAAATTCTGAAACTCATCAATATAAAGATAGAAATCCGCCCTCTGATCTTCGGGCGCATTTACGCGGGATAAGGCGGCAATTAATATCTTGCCAACGATAATCATGCCTAAAAGACCAGCATTGATATCACCTATTCTTCCTTTTGAAAGGTTAACCAATAAAATCTTCTTTTGGTCCATCAACTCGCGGAAATTAAATGAACTTTTCTTTTGGGAAAGAATCGGCCTCAAAAACTCATTAGCGATAAAGCCGTTAATCTTAGAGGTAATATAGGGAGCCATGTTTGCCAAAGCAGCTTCACCGCCGGCCTTCTCGGCCTCTAATTCCCAGAAATTTTTAATTATCGGATTTGTTTCTCTCGATAATTTATCACGCCGGTAAGCATCGTCGGTCAAAACACGAGGAATGTTAACCAGTGTCGGAACTTCGTTGGCATAATCATCCATCAAAAGAAGCATCGCATTCCTGAAATACTGGTCAAACATCGGCCCCATTGTTTCCGCTAAAAATAGTTTCTGAAAAATCCCTAGTATTTCATTAACGATAAAAGTTTTCTGTTCTGGAAAGTTAGGGTCGAATTCAAGCATGTTCAAACCCAAAGGTCGGCCCACATCGGCCGGATCAAAAATTATCACATCATCAACCCTTTCCGGGGGTATCAATCCTAAGATTCTTTCAATTGCAGTGCCGTGAGGGTCAATAAAGGCCACTCCGTCGCCGTTCAAAATATCCTGATAAATCATATTCTCCATTAGAGTCGATTTACCGGTTCCAGTCTGTCCCAACAAATAAAAATGTCTTCTTCGGTCACTTTTAGTCATTCTGATTGGGCTTTCAACTCCTCTAAAAATATTCTTGCCTAATATTATTCCCTCTTGTGGCAGGGTAGGTGGTGGTTCTGAAGGTTTTGATTTAAGAAACTTTATTCGTGGCGCAAGCGTCGTGCCCAATGGGAAATGAAATAGGCTGGTCACTTCTTCGCTGGATAATAGAGTGGTCTGACCACTATCAAAAAGCCGGAAAGAAAAATTGAATAAAAACTTTTCAAGAGCGCTCCCACTAATTTTGGAGAGTTGTAAACTATTCATTTCATTTGACGAAAATTGTACAAAAGCGCCGCTTAGTTCGTTAAGCAGTTGACTAGCCCGGCCTTCATCTGGAGCGGAAACAACTATTCTTATGTTCGCATCAAACAGGGGTTTCGAAGCCTTGCTTTGAATTCCTTTGACAACCTCTTCCTCAAAAGGTGTTATAGATTTAGGCCGTTCTCGTTCCCCTATGTCGGACTTAGGGGGTTTGGGGGGATGCTTGGCTAGAGATAGTGCCTTGGAAAAATTGAATCCTGATTGCATTTCTTTGGCAGTCTTTTGGGCCAATTTTCTTAAGTTGTCCTGATGGGTAGGCCTGATAAGTATCTGAATCGCCGCTCCTTCGCCTTCCTTTTGAAGTTTGGAAAGGGCGGTTGCCAGTCCGCCAAGCGGATCGGCCTGAAGGGTTTGATATGTTTTAAACGGCAAGATTGGATTACTTTTTAATTTTAGATATGCTCCCAAAGAAATCCCTTGAGGGTTGAAGATATTATAGTCTTTTATTCTTTCCACTTGAGCCGTCGGGAAAAATCCGTTAACCTGCTTCTCAAAAACCTGCTCGTAACTCCTGGGCACAGCCATATAAAAATGTATCTCCTCACCTATGTGGTGAACTCCCATTTCCAGAGAAATATATGGCTCTCCGTAAATAAATTTATTCCAGCCTTTGGCGTGGAGATTGGTAAATGAAGAGTAAAGTTGTTCCATTACCGATATTATTTCTTTTTCTGGCTTCTGATTTTGCCCTGAGCCTGTCAAAGGATTCTCCCGTGGCACGGAAATCAAGAATAGAGACATATTCAAAGCTCTAGCAATACTGCCCTTAGTTCTGAACGAGCCGACCAACACTAATCCAGCAACAAATATTATTGCCAGAACCGTAAGATAAATTATAAGAATAAAAATTGACAATTTATTTGACTGGTTCGAGTCTTTTCCGCTCTATTAATGAATCGTATAGCTGGTCAACTAAAACATCATGAAAAGCATCAATCAAAGCTGAGTTCTTTGATTTAACAGCTTCCTTTATTCCCTGGTCTAAACTATTTTGAAAAACATGATTAACTAGTTCTTGAATCTTATCTTTAAATTCACTTGTAAGATAACTGGCACTATCGTCATTCTGTGGCAGAGGTGTTGGTTTGGGAATATATTGGGACATGTGTTGTTGGATTTTTTCGCCAACCACTTGTCTTAAAGCTTCTTTATCAGGCAGCGACTCGTTTTGTTCCGGCTGTTGCTCTAAATTCGCCCTCTTTTCTTGGAGTTGTTTTTCCAATTGGGCTATTTCCTGTTCAATTGTCGCTCCTGCTTCAGGCATGGTTTAAGTATAGCATAAAACCTAAAACCATACAGGACAGCTTACACAACCTCTACAACCGCCGTAGGCGAGCAGTGGTCGCATGACCATGCATGC
>OBEQ011198321.1_pt1 | contig 14781 bp, 16 predicted proteins | sample 1670901 | NCBI WGS metagenome assembly OBEQ01 (sample SAMEA104232315, study PRJEB22302) | groundwater metagenome | biome: forest; feature: aquifer; material: groundwater | place: USA | collected 2011-08-07 | depth 5.4 m
GTTCATCGTATACGTCTTCCCTGCCCCCGGCTCACCGGTTAAAAAAACATTTTTTCCGGTTTCGAGAATAGCGAGCGCTTGTGCTTGGGTCATGGTCTAAAAAAGATGCGATTGACTCGCGGGATCAGATTTCGGGGCCCGAGACGCTGTTTTTTCACTCGATGGAATGACCGACGGGGTACACTTTTGTACCGACGTACTATACGCACAATAATCGCACCCTGCCGAAGCCGTTGGAATGTGTGCGCCCCCAAGGCACTGATGAATATCCGTGAGCGTTTTCTCGATCCACTGATCGTTGCCGGTGTACGGGAGCAGGGTGATATCAAATTCAAGCTTGCCGTCAAACGCTGCGCGGTCCGCGCGGCCGTTGCAGTAGACGAAATATCCCGTATCGGAGACTTTGAAATTATTCCTTCGAAACAGCCACTGGTAAATCTCCATCTGCCGCTTATACCCATCTTGCCAGGGCGCGTCCAAATTTACCTGCCCATCTTTGCTGGTTGCCTTGTAATCGACAATGACCAGTTCTTGGGTTTTTGGGTCGACCCATACATCGTCAACGCCGCCGGTCACTACGATGTTTGTCCCCGGCACCTGATACGTGACGCCACGCCGGAGCGCATCGCGCCACACATCGATATGTTCATGCTTGAATGGGACGAAATCTAATCCAAATGCCTTTGCCAATGGATGCACCGTGGCGTTCGCCCGGTGGATATCGAATTCTCTCTTGAGTAAGGTATCGACCGCATTGTTCAAACTAAACGGAAATCCCGGCGGTCGTCCCACCCCAAGCTTCCGATCCAAATAAAAACACCGCGCGCACTCTAAAAAGAGATCAATCTTTGAGCGAGAAATTCGAAACGGTTCTCGCGACGTGGGGTCGTACAACCCCTTCGTCCGCTGCGGATTATAGTATTCCGACATAGAAACCAATACGAAGCATTACACCGAACTCCCCGCCACAACGCCCGTTGTCCAGCACAGTTGCAGGCTGTAGCCACCCGACGGGCGATCAATATTTAAAACATCCCCGATGAGATAGAGATTCGGGACAAGGCGTGAACGCATGAAGGTAAAGTCGACTTCTTCCAGCCGAACCCCACCGGATGAGACGACCGCCTTATCAGCACCGAGCAATCCTTTGACATGGAGTGGGACGGCTTTCAGGAGATTTATTAAGTGTACCCGATTGTCGCGGCTGACGCTATGGTTCGATGTCTGCCCATTTATTGCAGCGATGTCAAGGATCGGCCCAACGAGTGCGGCGGGAATAAGTCGTTGGAGAACGTTTTTCAGTTTTTTGTTACTCTCGGCAATGAGCAGATGCTGGAGTTGCCGCTTCAGTGTGGGGTGGTCACTGTCTGGAAAAAGATCAAGCGCAATCATCACCTCGCCATATTGTATAAGTTCCCCGATACGACTGCTCATATTCAAAATGGTCGGCCCACTGACTCCAAAATGAGTAAACAGCAGCTTTCCTTTCTCCATCCCCTGCTTTTGTCCATTTTGAAAAAGCGTGAGTTTGATATCGTTCAGGGTCAGGCCGCCAAGTTTTTTTGCCCAGGCATCTCGAAGCACGACCGGAACCAGTGCGAGATTATTTTCAATAATGGTATGGCCGAGGTTTTTAAGCCACACAAAGCCTTCCCCGGTCGAGCCGGTTTCCGGACGCGATGTGCCGCCGGTTGCCACAATACACGAGCGTGCCACGATATATTTTGTATTCTTGAGCGCGATGCGGATATCATCGTTTTCTGGATCACGCGAAAGCCCGGTGACCGAGGCACTTGTTTGTATGGCGACACCGCTCGTTTTCATATACGAGAGAAGTACATCGAGAACCGATCGCGCACTGTTCGAGGCCGGAAAAACGCGGCCCTCGGCCTCTTCTTTTGTCGCCATGCCATGCGTATGAAAAAAGGTAAGCGTTTCTCCCACCCCGAACTGTGCAAAGGGAGAAAGAAGAAATTTATTGTTGCCTTTGTACCGCGCGAGCATTGTGCGCGTTTCGGGAGTGTTATTCGTGACATTACAGCGCCCGCCACCGGTGATGAGCAACTTTTTGCCAAGGGTCGGATTTTTTTCAAGCAGCAATACTCGGCGACCACGCGCTGCCGCACGGCCCGCCGCCATCATTCCGGCCGGTCCCCCGCCGATGACAACGACATCCCATACGGCATCATTTTTCTTCTTCGTAACACCCGTCATACACTGTCCGTATCAGTATCGCAGACACTTCTGGTATGGTCAAAAAAACACCCCGCCCCAGCTCATCAGCCGAGACGGAGGTGCTTTTTTCGCAGCGCTTATGCAGCGCGCGATACGTTCTTCGCGGCAGGACCCTTTTCCGTTTCAACGACTTCGAAGGAGACGGCATCGCCTTCCTTCAATTCGTCAAAGGTCACGCCTTGGAGCTCCTGGGAGTGGAAAAAGAGATCCTTTGCTTGCCCTTCGCGAGCAATGAATCCGAATTTCCGATCTCGCACCAGGGTTTTGATCGTACCATGATCCATAGGTGAGTTCGTTTAATATGCTTGTTTATGCCGGAAACTCGACTTTGTTTCCACACGGTAGCACTCTATAACTCTAGCACAGAGAGGGAATTTCTTCAAGGGGCGATTCGAAAGCACACGATTGTGTCTTCATTGATGAGGATCCGTCCTGCTGCGGACTCCCCACCCCGGAGCCGGTCCGTTTTTTATTGTGATTAGGAAAAATACGAAAGCGCGATCACACCAATGGTTGCGAATGCAACACCGAGCATCTGATGCGCTTTGAGTTTTTCTCGGTTCACAAAGAGCCCAAGTAAGACAGCGAGGGCAATGTAGCTTTCGCTAATGGCCGTGACAATCGCAATGGGGATAAAGGTTGTCGCCTGTGCAAACGATACCCAGGCGAGGTTGTCAAGGGTGCTTTGTGCAAGAATCGACGAGCGGTATTTTCTGAAATCGGCGATCAGCTCTCCGTGTTGACCATGAAATATCAGAAAGAGTAACGACACCACAGCCAAGCTTGAATGAGTAAACCATATCGTCACGAGCGGAGAGATGCCTTGACTCGAAACACCAACGAGAAAATTGGTAAGCCCCATCCCAATGGCACCAAGGCCAGCCAGAATCACGCCCTGCTCAAAGATTCTTTTGTGGTAATGGAGATGGGTGTGGTGGGCGGTAATCGCCAACAGAATGCCAATAAAGACGACACCGATGAGCAATGTCTGGACGGCAGAAATGGATTCGTGTGCGAGAGCGAGGCTCAACCCCACCGTGATGGGTAGTTCGAGGCTCAAAATAGGCTCAACGATGGCAATTTTGCCTTGCCGCAATGCCTCAAAATCAAACGCGGTGCTAAAGAAAATAACTATGGTCAGCAATCCGAGCAGCAAAAATTGAGCGCCCGATAACGCCGTGAGCTCGTGCCGTACCAATGGAAATAATCCGAAAAAACCAACCGTCCCAATAAAAAAGAGGGCCTTCCAGCTGCCAATCGCTCGTGTGGTTTTCTGGATAAAAAAATCTCCGAATCCCCAACTAAAGAGAGCGATGAATGTAAACAATAAACCAGTATCGTGGGACATGGAAATATTTATGCTGAGATATTATATTCCTCCGCACTGTGAATAATGTTCCTAACATTATTCAGGAGCAAAATGGCTATATCTCTATCCCAGATTTAAGGCCAGAAGCGTTGAAAGTATAATCACCCCACCGCACTACTCACTATATATTACCCGATGCGGATGCGATAGGGTGCATACTTTGACGCGATATGGCGTGGATGATACAGTACAATCTCTTGTACTATTCCTATGCAACCACTCATCGTCAACACTGTTACAAAAAAATTTAAAAATTCACAAGGAGTATTGTTTAAGGCCCTGGACAATGTTTCACTCACTATTGAACCAGGAACGATTCATGGACTCTTGGGCCCCAATGGCGCCGGTAAGTCAACGCTCATCAGCATGATCAGCGGGGTCCTTCTTCCAGACAGCGGAACAATTTCGGTATTCGATGTGGACGTTGCTACTGAAACTGAACGCACGAAGCAGATGCTGGGCGTGGTACCGCAAGAGATCGTGGTCGAAATGGCATTTACGGTGGAGGAGGTCTTGTACTACTTTAGCGGCATGTACGGAGTCCCGGCGCACGAACGTGCTGGCCGCATCCAGAGTGCATTGAAAGATCTTGACCTAGAAGACAAAGCACATGACCGTGCGCGCACGCTCTCGGGCGGCATGAAACGCCGTCTGATGATCGCCAAGGCCATCCTCCATCGGCCGAAACTGCTCATCCTGGATGAGCCGACCGCCGGCGTGGATGTCTCGCTTCGGCAAAAAATTTGGAGCCTGGTGCGTCGTCTGAATCAAGAAGGCACGACGATTTTGTTCACCACGCATTATCTGGAAGAGGCGGAACAACTGTGCGAATCCATTACGCTCATCGACCATGGCAACGTTATCAAGAGTGGAAAACTCGAAGATATCCAGCGGGAATTCTCTCAGCATGCCATTCACTTTGAACTCTTCAACCCTACTGTGGAACACTTACCCACTGTGTCACAGGTGGGTACAGAATTTGAATATCCCATGCATGACCTTGCCAACGACATGCGCCGGCTCACCGCACATTACAACGAAAACCTGAAGTCTATCCGATCTGAAGCGGCGTCGCTCGAGCATATCTTCTTAACGCTCACCAACCCCACCGTATGAATACGCACATGTGGGCGTTGTATGCCCGCGAAGTCAAACGGTTCCAAAAAATCTGGATTGATACTGTCTTTAGTCCGATTATTTCCGTAGGCCTCTACTTGGGGGTATTTGGCATTGTAGCATCCGGACGCACCATCGGTAGTCTCCCGTACGTCACATTTGTGTACATCGGACTCTTGGCCATGATGGTGGTGAACAGTAGTTTTTCTAATCCTTCCTTTGCGCTCATTATCGCCAAGAATGTCGGCAATATTATTGACCTGCAAGTTGCTCCTATTTCCGCCTGGCGCATTGGGATTGCCTATGCGTTAGCAGCATTGACGCGCAGCCTCATCACACTGATGATTACCTTGCTCGCCACCGTGTGGTTCATCCCCCACCTTGGCCTCCAGCACCCACTCTATAGCTTGATCGCCTTAGTACTCACGGGCATTGAGTTTGGAATGTTTGGTGTGATTGTTGGATTCGTCGCCAAAAACTTCGAAACGCTGACCTTCATCACCACCTTTGTGATGCAGCCCATGATTTTTTTAGCCGGCGTATTTTATCCGATTGCCACCTTGCCGCATCCCTGGTCCACCATGAGCCTCTTCAATCCCGTGCATCACAATATCAACGTCTTGCGCTATGGTGTTACGGGTTATGCGGACGTAAACCCCCTCGCCTCGCTTGCCGTGATCCTTGGACTGTCCGCACTCCTCTTCTTGATCATGCAGTTTGTTACCAAACGGACGATCCGCTCCTAAGTCCTCATGTCGTTTATTATTATTTGATACTTTTATGATAAAGATCTACGGATCCAAAGCATCCAGTGCCGGGCGTTGCGTGTGGCTGATGGAAGAACTCGGACTCGAGTACCAAATCGTGCCGCTGGATTTCCAAAAAAACGAACATAAATCTCCGGAGTACATGGAGCTGAACCCCAATGGCAAAGTCCCAACACTCGTGGATGGGACATTTACGCTGTGGGAATCCATCGCGATCAATACATATTTGGCAGAAAAACATCAGCCGGCACTGATGGGAAGCACGCCCGAAGAGCGCGCTCTGGTTAATCAATGGAGTCTGTGGTCTGCCATTCATTTGCATGAATCCATGGAGGTACTGGTTCTCAAAACCTGGCGCAAAGAAGAAGAGTCTGATAAAACCAAGCAGGCCCGCGAAGCCCTTCCGCGCTGGCTCACGATCCTCAACAACCACCTATCCACCACCGACTACATGGTCAGTAATCGGTTCACGTTAGCAGATGTCACCGTCATGTCCGTGGTAAATTCCTCGAAGTTTGTCGGCTACGAACTTTCGGCCTACCCGGCAGTGATGGCCTGGATGGAGCGCCTGAGTGCTCGACCCGCATTCCAGAAATACATGGCGAAGTAATCCCTTGAGAGAATATAAAAAGAGCCCCGATCATGATCGGGGCTCTTTTTATTTGAAGCCAATGAAATCGAGTACGGCCTCGCCCACGGGCCTGGGTTTGCCCTCCACCGGAAAAGCGTGCATATAGATCGTCGGGTTCCAATTCATCTCGATAATCGCATGATTTGTAGGGTTCGGAGATTGACGGAGGTTGTGAATGATCATATCAACACCCGTAATGCGTGCCAATACAGCCTTAGCAGCTTTCAAAGCGATCGTTTTATAGGCGCTCGGAATCTGATCGGTGACGTCCAGGGGGTCGCCTCCGTCACTCACATTGGAATTTTTGCGCAAGTACACTTTTCCCCCTTTAGGAACAATGGCCGCCGGAGTGAGCTTCTGGTTTTTGAGCATAGTGCGTTCCACACTTCCAAGCTGGATATAATAATCCGGGAGTTTATAATTTCGTGGGTTTGTATTCTTGAGCCGTACCAGTTCAGCAATGGTGTGGACGCCATCGCCCACGACATTGGCGGGGTCTCGATTGAGGACGCCAATAACCTTCTGATCAATCACCAAGAAGCGATATTCTTTCCCCGGGATAAATTCCTCGACAAGAATAGTCGTGTCGTGCCGGAATGCCTCCTTGACGGCGCGTGTAAAGCTGCTGCCATCGCGTGGCCCCACAATCGACACACCCGTCCCATAATTTGTTGTCGCGGGCTTCACCACCACTGCGCGACTGGCATCACACTCTTGTTCATAATAGCGCTTGGCATCGTCCGGGGATTGAAAATGGCTACCAACCGGCACTCGAATACCAGCGCGAGCCAGGAATAGCTTTGTCAGACGCTTATCTTTCATGATCTCATAGGAAACATAATTGTCGTACTGCGTAATGGTCGCTTGTTTGATGAATTCTTCTTTCCGTTCTTTCACAAGGTGGATGATGCTTGTTTCTTCGTCCAAGACTTCAACGCCAATACCCCGTTTCTGGGCCGCGCGGATAAGGACCTGGGTGGACTGTTCTAAATGTTCATATCCTGAGAGTATCCACTGGTCATGAAGCTCTTGAGCGGCCTGATCACGCAAAGAATTCGATGCCATTTGTCGCATATTGTTGTGAACGGTTTGAGATAACGGGATGTGTCGGAGCGCTTGGCGATGTTCTGTGGCGAGTGCGATGCCGAGGTCTACAAAAGATTTTGTGTTTCCTTTGAGTATATTCACGATCTGCGCAGAGGGAGTGTGTGAAGAATTTCGAAGTTTGGCAAATTGCTCTTGCCATACCCGCGAATACGATTGGGAATGCGTGGCCGTATCCAAAATGCTCGCCATCGGTTTCATGGCATTGCACACTTGTGTGGCCCAAGGCGAAAAAAGCGTGGTACCGGTGTTGGTGCTGATTTGCGCTTTCGGATCTCGACCACGTAACGCAACTATTCGCTGATTGTCTTCCCACTGTTGCTGTTCGCCTGGTTCAAAAAATGGACTTTCGGCGAGCGCACAGAAGGTCATGAATAGGCGTAAAAACTGGAGTTGCTTCAATCCGATTCCAGTGGCTTGAAATGGATCAATATCCACGCTTCGCAACTCCACATATTCCACACCGGCACAGGCCAATGAACAGACGACACTGCCACCTGGATGTTCATGCTTCTTTTGTTTAGGGCGCACAGCGGTGTAAAATTCATTTTCCAATTGTAAGATATTCGTATTCAATTGCAGATGGTCTTCTCCTCGCCCACTCCACAGTTTCGATGGCGTAATGATGGCGTGATAGAGATCAGTCAGATATTGCGCGAGGGAATTATAGGATACCGCAATCGACCGACCTCCGGCATTATGGTATCCATATTGGCTTAACCGCAGCGATGTTGCTGAAGGACCATAATACCATTCCCCCTGTCGCTTGATATGGTCGCGAGGTGCTTTTCGGAAAAAACTTGCGTGCGCCGCCGGAGAACCGCCAAACAAATACGTGAGGACGGGTACATACCGGATTACATTGCGCATCAAGGCAAAATACTGCTGGTTGCGAAATTCCATCAGGGGAAGTATCGAGCCCTGGGCTACTGCAAGTGCTTTCCAGAATTCATCATTCAGAGAAAAATTATAATGGATCCCCGAAATCGTCTGCATGGCTCCGCCGTATCGATATCGAAGGCCTTCGCGGTACCGCATCTTTTTTTGGGCCTGCGCCGAAGAACCAAAATTCGCCAATGGAATTTTCCCTGGTGTGGGCAAGATGGGCGGCATGCTCAAAGGCCACATCATTTCTTTGCCAAGCAGACGATCCGCCCATGCTTCAATTCTGTTGAGATTACTCAACAATGCTGACTCGGTAGCCAGTGGCGGAGTTGTAAATTCTAATTGCGCCTCGGCAAAATCCAACGTAATGTAGGGGTGCTTCAAAGGTGAGCCGAATACGCGAGGGTGTGTGGTTGATGCCAAATATCCATCGGGAGATGTGCGCAGCGCCTCGCGTTCAAGGCCTTGCCGCACTTCTGCAAGGAATGGTTGAATGGCGTGGAGAATTTTCTTGGAGATGCGCATACGGATCAACACTACTCAACGGAGAGTAGCGGACGACGTTAGAACCATTTACTTTTGTCGAATGAAAGTATCTCCGTCGCCAAACCAATAATCAAGCGATTCACAATTTTGGCGAGGATGAACTTGGGCTCTCAGTATACAACATTGTTTGATATTTTTTGTCGCTATTGTTCGACATGCAGCAGCATGAGCAAGAAGAGGAACTAATTCGATCGTTACATTCTGTGCGTTTGTTGTTACGCGAAGAACCGTGGAATCGGGAAAATGAGTTGAGTAAGATACCATTGTAGGTAAATGGATATCAAATTGAGCAAAATTATTATTATGGGTTTTATCGTTAGGATTTATTACTATGTCCGCCCGATAGAAGTGAGGGGTAACCGTAGAGGGAGTAATTGCGGTTTGAAGGATTGTAAATTTCCCATTTTCATCTGTAGAATATTTCGTCAACAAAGTTTTATGAGGAGGCGATGTCATCGCAGCTGGTATCGGAGCCAGTTCAATATCATATAAATAATCCACTTCTAGATTGGGGATTGGTTTTTGGTTTAGGGGATTAATTACTTTGACAGTAATGGGCCCCATAAACGGTATATTGCGGCTAATTTTCGGCTTTGATGAAATATTTTCTGTCGGGTTGCCCTTCATCGTAGCATATTGGACGTAACTCCAAACAGCAACACCTGCGATGATAATTGCGACTGTCGTCCATATAAACCATCTATTTGATAAAATTTGTTTATTCATACTCGACGATGGAATAGCAAAATAACCTCCATCAAATCGGGCTATTTTTTAATGCTCCGGGGCAGGGACTTCCGCGTCGTCCCGCCAAAGGCGAGACTCCTTGCCCTGGGCAGCGCCAACGTGCCATCAGGCACCTTGGCGATCGCTCGTCTATCGCTGCGGCTCTGTCTCGCTTCTGCCCGTTCGAGTCCCTTGAGATCTTGGCTGGCTCCGGGGCAGGGACTCGAACCCCGATACTCTCCTTCAAAGGGAGATGTCCTAACATTAGACGACCCCGGAATAATTAACTTGAGCCTTACGTTGAAGGTTGTCCTAGGATAGCGTAGATATTCTAGACCTTCAAGTAGCGCCCAATAGCGATGGCGGCGCCGAGCATGTTGATGAGGGTGAGGACGAGAAATTGACTCCCAAACACGATGAGCGCATGCTCGCGATAAAATCCCAACAGATCAAGCGGAATCCCGGCAAAAAATTGCGTGATAGAGGGGCCACCCCAAAAAAGAACCCCAAAGAGCACGCCCATGGAGAGCATGGTTGCGAGGACACTGTAGATCACACCTTCCACAAGAAACGGCGCGCGCACAAACCAGTTGGAGGCACCGACGAGCTTCATAATGCGAATTTCCTCGCGGTGGGTATAAATCGCAATCCGGACGGTATTTAAGACCACAAAAAAACTGATGAGCAAAAACGCAATACCGAGCATCTGCATGGCGTGTTGAGCCCGCGCACTCACCGTGGAAAAGCGTTCAATCAACTGTTGATGTTCCGAGAAACTTTTGCGTTCGATAGTGCCGGCAGGCACCACGCTGGGATCTTCAAGTGTTGTAATAATCTGGGGGTAGTCGGCAACATTCTTTGCTCGTATTTTCAGCGTGACCCCAAACGGATTATCTTGAAGTTCGGCAAGTGCGCGCTGAATGGACGCATCACTGCCGCGCAGGGTGCGGAACGACGCGAGTGCTTGCGCGCGGGTAACCATGGAAACTTCAGCAACAGTCGGAAGGTTACGCAGGGTCTCGGCGAGTTTTTTCGCATTGTCTTCGGAAACACTCGAAGCCAGATACACGCTCACATCGATCTTGTGTTCGAGCTCGGTCAATGCGGCCGACGTCACGACCCGTAGGGTCACGACGAGATAGAATACCACCACCGCCATGATCATCACGATCAGCGTCGCCACTGAAAGCCAGAGGGTGCGACGAAAGTTTGAAAAGGCGATTTTGACGACGCGACTCAAGGCGAGGAACATATCAGAGAATGTATTTCCCTTCTCGCTGATCGGAAATAACCATGCCGCCATCAAGGGTAATGACGCGCCGTCGCAGCTGGTTCACAATCTCGCGATTGTGGGTAACCAACACCACGGTGGTGCCGAATTGATTGATTTTTTTCAAGAGTTGGATAATTTCTTGGGTGTTGTATGAATCAAGGTTCCCGGTTGGTTCATCGGCAACCAAAATCTTTGGTCGATGTACCAGAGCTCGGGCGATCACCACCCGCTGTTGCTCGCCGCCGGACATTTGTTTCGGATAGCGGTCGGTTTTGTTTGTGAGACCAACAATCTTCAGCACTTGGGGGACAATGGTACGGATCCGCTCCCGCGATTCTCCGCAGACCTCAAGTGCAAAGGCAATATTTTCAAACACCGTTTTTCTCGGTAACAGCTTAAAATCTTGGAAGACCACGCCGATTTGGCGACGAAGAAACGGAATTTCGTGTTCCCGAATGTCGGTAATATCCCAGTCTCCGATTTGAATCGAACCTTCCGTGGGCCGCTCTTCTGCAATCAGCAGACGAATAAGGGTTGTTTTGCCCGTCCCGCTTTGCCCCACCACAGAAACCAACTCCCCCGGCTCAATGGTGAGCGTAATATCTTTCAAGACCGGAACATCGGGAGAATAGTGTTTGCTGATGTTTTGGAGTTGGATCACAAACGGCGAGTAATTGGGTAATAAGTAATTGAGTAATTGCGATTGATATGACTTAAAAAACTATTCAATAATTACTTATTTACTTCGTTACTGAATTACTTTTTTACTGGTTCCACCCAGACATGGATAATCCCCTGCTTTTTCGGGTGGGCGATTTTCGAAAACGCTGTCTTGGTGAGATCAATAATGCGCCCATCCACATAGGGCCCGCGCGAGACGACGGTGACGAGCACCGTATCCTCGGTATCTTGGTTCGTCACTTTCAGTTTTGTGCCGATCGGATATTCATTCGATGCTACTCCTAAGGCTGATTTTGGAGTCAGTCGATCAGGATACCAACTCGCAACGCCCTGATAGTGACGTGTGGTGTTCGAGGCGAGCGCAACCCGTGCTCGCGAGCGTTGCAGTGATGCCCTCACCTCATGATTGTTGCCGATGATGCTCGAAACGAGGGGTTTCCAGGTCTTTCGCGCGTCATCCCAAAGAAAAATCTGCTTCCATTGCGTATCATCGGCAGGATAGCGAAAAATAACACCGAGCGGCTTTGAGAGCGATACGTCCTCGGCTGCCGAGAATGTATATTCCTCCTGCTCGACAATGTCCCAACCAACCGGCAGGCGGTCGTCATCACCAGTTGTTGCCGCAATCGTCAGGGTGGCTGGTTGAGAAAGTGCTGCGGCGGGAAGTGCGACGATGAATGCTCCACTTTCAACACCAAACTCAAACCCGCGCTCGACCGTCTTTTGATTAATATCCCACGAGAGTGAACCCTCTGCGCGCACCACTGCCGGCAACAGCAGCAATCCGATGAGGAAGCTAAAAGAGAGTCGTTTCATTTTCGGTATTCAAAAGCCGCCTCGCGGACTCGAACCGCGGACCCACGCTTTACGAAAGCGTTGCTCTACCAACTGAGCTAAGGCGGCCCGAGAAGAGCATTATACCCGTTTGACCGTATCACCAACTTTGATCTGAAACCGCTGAATAGAACCGGTATTCAACTCTAACACAGCGTCAACGGACGGCGTCGGAATTGTATACTGATCCCCAAGACGTTGATCGACGCCCGTCACAAACCCTACCACAACATCGTCACGGATCCAAACCATATCGAGCGGAAACTGCATATCCTTCATCCAGAAACTGTGCTCTCTTTGCTGGCCAAAAGTAAAGAGCATACCATTTTTTTCTGGTAAAGAACGTCGTCCGGAGAGACCTTTTGCCCATGCGCTCGGGGTGCTCACGACCTCAACGCAAAACTGCGCAGCATTCAGGGTCAGTTTTGAATCACCGCCCGGGCATGGGCGTCGTGACGTTCCTGCTGCAAGCACTGCGATCATCATTGCAGCCAACGGAACAAGCAACAGCGCCTTGCTGCGGTTTTGTTTCGGCTGAAGTGTTGGTTTGATGATCTTCCTTTTTTTAGTCCCCCTCTGTATCATAGGAGTGACTATAGCATAAACCGCGCACGAAACACAATCATATTATCCACGCTATTTCCGGTTAAAAAACCATTTATGGATCGAAATCTTGCCCTTGAATTTGTTCGCGTTACCGAAGCTGCAGCCATTGCGGCTGCCCACTGGGTAGGGCGTGGGGATAAACACGCCGCCGACCAAGCGGCCGTGGACGCGATGCGAGAACGCTTTAATCAGATGGATTTCCGCGCACGGGTGGTGATTGGGGAAGGCACAAAAGACGAGGCGCCGCAGCTCTACACCGGAGAAGGGCTCGGCCGAGGCACCGGCGAGATGCTTGATCTTGCGGTGGATCCCCTCGAAGCCACCGACAGTGTTGCTCACGGACGAACCAATGCCATCACCGTCATCGTCGCAGGGCCCAAAGGAACTCTGCTCTCCGCGCCGGATACCTACATGGAAAAACTCGCCGTCGGCCCCGCCGCAAAGGGCGTGATTGATCTCGATGCTCCAGCCCTTGAAAATATATCGAAGGTTGCGCGAGCGTTAGGAAAAGATGTACGAGAAATCACGGTTGTGGTGCTTGATCGCGAGCGACACAAAGAACTTATTGGAAACATCCGGGATTCTGGGGCGCGGGTGATGACGATTACGGACGGTGATGTTGCCGGGGCAATCGCATCGTGCCAAAATAACAGCGGCGTTGACCTGCTGATGGGCATCGGCGCTTCTGCCGAAGCCGTACTTGCCGCCGCAGCAATAAAAATCTTGGGCGGAGAGATTCTCTGCCGTTTCAAGCCACGGAGTGACGAAGACGCTCAAAACATTCGTGCCGCTGGTATTGCCGACCTCAACACAATCTTTCGTGCCGAGGACCTTGCAAAGGGCTCAATGCTCACGTTTACCGCAACCGGCGTGATTGATGGTCCACTGTTACCGGGGGTGCGTTTTGAACCGCACCATATCATCACCCACTCGGTGGTCATGCGTGCGAGTTCTGGAACGATACGATATATCACAACACATCATCGGAAATGAGAAAATAACCACGAGAAATCTATGCCTACTGGCTACACCACACCACTCTATATCCTTCCGTTTGATCATCGCGGTTCATTCTTGAAAAAATTATACGGCACCTCAACGGCAACCGCAGAGCAGACAACCGAGATCGCCCATCTGAAGTGGATCATCTACAAAGGTTTTTGTGCCGCCATTGAATCCGGGAATGTGCCCAAGGGCAACGCCGCGATTCTTGTCGATGAGCAGTTCGGCGATGCCGTGCTTCGCGACGCCAAGACACAAGGATACATGACCGCCGTCTGTACCGAAAAGAGCGGCCAAGACGAATACGATTTTGAATATGGCGATGGGTTTATCGAACACATCGAGCAGTATCAGCCCACCTTTGTGAAAGCCCTCCTTCGCTACAATCCTGATGGCGATCCGGCATTGAACGCGCGACAACGGCAGCACTTAAAAAAACTAAGCGACTACTGCCAGAGTACGGGCTACAAATTCCTCATCGAGCCGCTCATTCCGGCAACCGAACAGCAACTCGCGAGCGTTGGCGAGGATGAACGCCGCTATGATACCGAAATTCGCCCCGGCCTTGCCATCCGCATGATTCAAGAGCTGCAAGATGGAGGCGTCGACGTCGATATCTGGAAAATTGAGGGCATGGAAGAGCCGGAACGGTATCAAGAAACCGCCGCACAAGCGCGACGGGGCGGACGAGGCGATGTTGGCATTATTGTCCTCGGGCGCGGTTCCGACACCATGCAAGTCGAGCATTGGCTTACCGCCGGACGGAACATTCCCGGAGTCATCGGTTTTGCCATTGGCCGCACCATCTTTTGGGAGCCCATTATCAGCTTCCGTGACGGAAAAATCACCGAAGAAGCCGCAAGCCAAGAAATTGCAAACCGCTACAGCCATTTTTATCGGGTGTTTACGGGGCAGTAGAGGTTGTAGTAGTGGCCGCTCCCACCAGTCGTTTTCTCCCGGTCCTCGCTCCGTGACAAACGCCCGGCCGTAATTTTCTTCGTGCGCA
>OBEQ010363406.1_pt1 | contig 14780 bp, 11 predicted proteins | sample 1670901 | NCBI WGS metagenome assembly OBEQ01 (sample SAMEA104232315, study PRJEB22302) | groundwater metagenome | biome: forest; feature: aquifer; material: groundwater | place: USA | collected 2011-08-07 | depth 5.4 m
AGCGAAGGATGGAACGGGACAATTTAGTTCGATTCAATCAGCAATTGATTCTGTTCCAACTAATAATTCGCGTCTCTGGATAATTCTTATTAAAAAAGGGTTGTACAACGAAAAATTATTTATTCAAAAAAGTAATATTGCTCTTGTAGGTGAAGACCGCAACTCAACAAGAATCGTTTATGCCGAGCTACGTGAAACATGGGCAAACAATCACAAAGGAAGTGATTGGGGTTCGGCAGTAATAAATATTGATACAACAGCAAACGACATTACTCTTGCAAATCTTACAGTGCTTAATAATTATGGTTCACTTTACGGAGCATACAATAAACATCAGTTTACAGTTCGCGGAGCCGGAACACGTACATCCATTCTTAGTTGTAATATTATCTCTGATGGCGGTGATGCTTTGAGTTTATGGAACAAAGAAACGGGAATGTATTATCATAACGATTGTTATTTTGAAGGCTGGGTTGATTTTGTTTGTCCGCGAGGATGGTGTTACATAACAAATTCTCAATTCTTCGGACATAACAAACCGAGTGCAAGTATATGGCATGATGGAAGCAAGGATAAAAATCAAAAATTTGTTATAATGAATTCATCCTTTGATGGTGTTTCCGGCTTTCCTCTTGGGCGCAATCATTTAGATGCACAAATCTATTTGATTGATTGCCGTTTCTCAGCAAACATGGCTGACCGTGCGTTCTTTCGACCTCCATCCAGTCCGCATGAGTGGATCTGGGGTGACCGACATTATTTTCTAAATTGTCATCGCGATGGAGGCGATTATGCATGGTTTAAGGATAATATAGACAAGGCAGAAAATTCTCCAGATAGAAAAACTGTAACAGCTCAATGGTCTTTTGATAATAAGTGGGACCCCGAGGGGGCAATGCCTGCGGTGTTACCTTTTGCAAGTATTCCATATCCGGCTAACAAATCTATGGAAATTACTGTGCATACGATAGATTCTCTACGTTGGATAGGGGGAAGAAATGCAGTATCCTATAATTTGTATTTCAGCACGGATAGTTTACCCCATTTTATTGGGAATCAAAAAGAAACTGTTTTTTCACCCGGACATCTTAAAGAAAACTCTTTATACAATTGGCGTGTAGATGTAGTAACAGAACATGATACTGTTTCAGGTCAGTTATGGAATTTTAAAACAAGTGTTATTTCCAAGTAAACAAATAATGAATCTCGAATAGAAATAGAAAAAAGTAACTATGAATCAAATGAAAACTAAAAGCATTGGCGGGAATCATCGCTGGACAATTTGTGCGCTTCTTTTCTTTGCTACAACGATCAACTATATAGACAGACAAGTCATTGGTATTCTGAAGACGACGTTAACGAACGATCTTGGATGGAATGAAATTGATTATAGTAACATTGTACTTGCATTCCAATTTGCATACGCAATCGGTCTCTTGTTGGTTGGAAGGATGATGGATTGGTTGGGTACAAAGAAAGGATTTTCAATAGCAGTTATCTTCTGGAGTATCGCTGCGATGGCACATGCGGTGGCACGCTCAGTGTTCGGTTTTTCGGTTGCGCGATTTGCATTAGGACTTGGAGAATCAGGTAACTTTCCCGCTTCGATAAAAACTGTGGCAGAATGGTTCCCAAAGAAGGAACGTGCATTAGCAACCGGGATATTCAACGCAGGGTCAAATGTCGGCGCTATCATTGCACCACTTATGGTACCATGGATTACAATAACTTATGGTTGGGAAGAGGCATTTATTGTTACCGGCGCTCTCGGATTTATCTGGGTTGTCTTCTGGTGGCTACTTTATAAGCGACCGGAAGAAGACCCAAAGCTATCCAAACAAGAACTTGCACATATTCAGAGCGATCCTTTGGAGCCGACCACTAAAATTAAGTGGAGGAAACTTTTTCCACATCGACAAACCTGGGCGTTTGCGATTGCAAAATTCATGACTGATCCCATCTGGTGGTTGTATCTTTTCTGGGTTCCGGATTTTTTAAACAAGAATTACGGCATTACACTCTTAAACATAGGATTACCCCTTGTCGCGATCTACATTATTGCAGATATCGGAAGTATCGGTGGTGGGTGGATTTCCTCCGCTCTCATCAAACGTGGTTGGAGTGTGAATGCAGGTAGAAAAACCGCAATGCTTATCTGCGCCATAGCTGTTGTCCCTATCGTTTTTGCTTCTCAGGTGAAAGACTTATGGTTGGCAGTTTCGCTCATCGGTTTAGCCGCCGCCGCCCATCAGGGTTGGTCGGCAAATTTATTCACTACAGTATCCGATATGTTTCCCCGCCGCGTAGTGGCATCTGTTGTAGGTATTGGCGGTATGGCAGGAGCTGTAGGTGGAATGTTAATTGCAAAAATTGTAGGGTATATACTTCAATGGACCGGCAGTTATTTGTTGATTTTCATCATGGCCGGTTCGATGTATTTGGCAGCGCTCTTGATCCTTCATCTTCTCGTACCGAAACTTCAACCGGCTTCCGTAGAAGAACAAGTCACTGTTTGAGATAAATATACAAAATGGAGAAATAAATTGAATAAGATATCGTTTGATGATTTAAAAGGAAAAGTTTGTGTTGTTACCGGTGGATGCGGTGTTTTTGGAGGAGTGTTTTCCTCAGCACTTGTTAATGCCGGGGCAAAGGTTGCTATAATTGACTACAAACAGGGACGTTGTGAAGAGTGCGCTATGAAGTTGGCGCGTGATTCAGGATCGGGAGTTGTTTGTGCTGTTGCAAATGTGCTGGATCGTGAGAGCCTTCTTGCAGCGAAAGAACTGATTAATAAAGAACTTGGAAAAGTAGATATTCTGCTTAATGGTGCAGGTGGAAATGCCCCTACGGCGACTGCCGGCTATGAATTTATAACGCCCGAAAATGTTGGTGATCTCTCAAAATCATTTTTTGGACTTGACTTAGACGGTTTCCGTAGTGTTTTTGATTTAAACTTTCTTGGTACCGTGCTTCCGACTATGGTGTTCGCGACGGACATGTTAGAACGGGGTGGTTCGGTGATTAATATTTCCTCGATGAATTCTTTCAGACCATTGACAAAAATACCTGCATATTCTGCCGCAAAAGCTTCCGTGAATAATCTCACACAATGGCTTGCCGTCCATTTAGCAAAAGTAAATGTACGAGTAAATGCTATAGCGCCCGGCTTTTTCGTGACGCGACAAAATGAGTTCTTGCTCCTTGATGAAAAAACGAAAGAGCTTACTGCACGCGGTCATAAAATTATAGCAAGTACGCCAATGGGAAGATTCGGGAAACCGGAGGAGCTTGTAGGCGCGTTGTTGTATCTCTGTTCAGATAATTCAAAATTTGTTACCGGTGTTGTTCTTCCGGTGGATGGCGGGTTTAGCGCGTATTCAGGTGTTTAGAGTATGATATTGTTTAGCTATGGTTCCGTATCGGAAGCCTTAACTCCGGAAGGAGTAAGGGATGGGTTGTATAGCGCTCTGGAACAATTAGGAGAACGTAATAAAGTTCTTGCAATTCCTCCTGATTTTACACGGTTTCATTCGCAGGCAGGAATGCTCACTGAAATGATATGGAAATATTACAACGACAGTTTAACGGACATTCTCCCGGCAATTGGTACACATTACCCGATGACTGAAAAGGAAATCGGTACAATGTTTGGAAGTACTCCACAGAATCTTTTCCGTGTTCATGATTGGCGTAATGGACTTGCGGCGCTCGGTGAAGTTCCCGGTGAATTTGTTCAACAGGTTTCTGAGGGCGCACTTGATTATTCAATTCCAATACAAGTTGATAAATTATTAGTTGAAGGAAATTACGACCTTATACTGTCTGTTGGTCAAATAGTTCCTCATGAAGTCATTGGTATGGCAGGATATAATAAAAATATTTTTGTCGGAACAGGTGGCAAAGAAGCAATTAACAAATCACATTTTCTTGGAGCAGTCTATGGGATGGAACAAATCATGGGTCGGGCAGATACACCTGTGAGAAGTGTTCTCAACTACGCCTCTGATAATTTTGCAACTGAATTGCCAATCATTTATGTGCTTACTGTTGTTGGTAAAAATGATTCGGGTGAACTAAGTATTTATGGATTATTCATCGGTGATAATGTTGAATGTTTTGAGAGAGCGGCAGAGCTTTCTCTAAAAATAAATTTTGAAATGCTGGAAACGCCGTTGAAGAAAGTTGTTGTTTATCTTGACCCATCTGAATTTAAGAGCACATGGTTAGGGAATAAAAGCATTTACCGCACGAGAATGGCAATTGCCGATGGTGGAGAGCTACTTGTGATTGCTCCCGGTCTTTCGCAGTTTGGCGAAGATGCAGGAATTGATAAACTCATTCGAAAATATGGCTATGTCGGTACGCCGAAAGTGCTTGAATTGGTGAAACAGAACAAAGAATTACAACAAAATTTGAGCGCGGCGGCGCATCTTATTCATGGTTCATCTGAAGACCGATTTACGATAACGTATGCACCGGGAAATATCACACAACAAGAAATTGAGAGTGTGAATTTCCGTTATGCCGATTTAAAATCAGTAATGGAACGATACAATCCTTTGGTATTGAAAGATGGATATAATACGATGCCGGATGGAGAAGAAATATTTTATATCTCTAATCCCGCACTCGGTTTATGGGCAACACGGGATAGATTTTTTACAAAGTTAGATAGTGCTCTTTGAAACATCAGATCACCATAGTAGCAGATAATAAAATACCGTTTCTCAAAGGGGCGTTAGAACCCTTTGCAGAAGTTCGGTATTTGCCAGCAAGTGAAATTACAAACGCATCTCTGAGAGATGTGGATGCGTTGATTACGCGTACGCGGACAAATTGTAACGCGAATTTATTGGATGGAACTGCTGTAAAGTTTATTGCCACAGCAACGATTGGTTTTGACCATATTGATGATACCTATTGTCGTGAGCATTCTATAAAATGGGTAAGCGCTCCGGGTTGTAATTCATCATCTGTCATGCAATATATTGGCTCTGCGCTCTTAACGATTGCAAAGAGAAAGAACTTAACGCTTTCAGATTGCACAATTGGAATTGTTGGTGTAGGAAATGTTGGGAAAAAAGTAGCACGGCTTGCTACGCTATTCGGGATGAATGTTCTTTGTAATGATCCTCCAAGAATGCGAATGGAAACAAATCTTGATTTTGTTTCGATTGATGAGATAATGAGTAAAAGCGATATTATTACGTTTCATGTTCCTTTGAATAAAGAGGGACTTGATAAGACATATCATCTTGCCGATGATAATTTCTTTGCGAAGGTGAAAAAGGGAACAGTGTTGATAAATACGTCTCGCGGTAGTGTTGTGGAAACTCATTCACTTAAAAAAACTATCAAAATAGGGACTATTTCATCGGCTGTATTGGATGTTTGGGAATCTGAACCAAATATAGATAGAGAATTATTAGCAATGGTTGATATTGCAACCCCACATATTGCAGGGTATTCGGCAGATGGCAAGGCAAATGGGACATCCATGTGTGTACATGCAGTTAGTGAGTTTTTCAAATTGGGAGTACCGACAAATTGGTATCCGGTAGTTCTGTTGCCCGAAGACTCGACCAGTTTAGCTATAGATTGTAAAAACAAAACATATCAAGAGAATTTGTATGAAGCGATTCTTCCTACATATCAAATTATGAATGATGATGCAAGGTTACGAACATCACCGGAGACATTTGAACAGCAACGAAGCAGTTATCCGATACGAAGAGAGTATCCTACATACGAACTTAAATTAAATAATCCGGATGGCGGGGCAGCAGCAATGTTTCGAAATCTCGGATTTACTTTGAAACAATGAACATAAACAGACTAATAACGAAGACGGAGAAGTAGTAATGAATAAGGCAGATATAGGCCTAATTGGTTTAGCAGTAATGGGTGAAAACCTTGTATTGAATATGGAAAGCCGTGGTTTTACGGTAGCAGTATTTAACAGAACGGTTGATAAGGTAGATCATTTTGTAAGTGGTAGAGCAAAAGGGAAGAAGATCATCGGAGCACATTCGATGAAGGAACTTGTGGAATCGCTTGCAACGCCGCGCAAAGTTATGTTAATGGTAAAAGCAGGAAAGCCTGTTGATGAATTTATTGAATTATTGTTACCCTTACTTGAAAAAGGGGACATAGTTATAGATGGTGGAAATTCTTATTTCCCTGATACTATTCGCCGTACGAAATATTTAGAATCCAAAGGATTACGATTTATCGGTACGGGTGTTTCCGGCGGTGAAGAAGGCGCGTTGTTAGGACCTTCCATCATGCCCGGTGGTTCAACGGATGCATGGCAATATGTGAAGCCAATTTTCCAGTCAATAGCCGCGAAAGTTCCGGATGGCACTCCATGTTGCGATTGGGTAGGCAATAATGGAGCAGGGCATTTTGTAAAAATGGTTCACAATGGAATTGAATATGGTGATATGCAGCTTATCTGTGAAGCGTATCAAATTATGACCGAATTATTAGGTATGGGCGCGGATGAAATTCATGATGTGTTCAAGCAATGGAATAAAGGCGATCTTGATAGTTATCTTATTGAAATTACACGCGACATTCTTGCATATAAAGATGCAGACGGCAAACCGTTAGTAGATAAAATTCTTGATACTGCCGGACAAAAGGGGACGGGTAAATGGACAAGCGTTTCTTCTCTTGATCTTGGTATTCCGCTTACGCTTATTAGTGAAGCTGTTTATGCACGATGTCTTTCAGCAATGAAAGAAGAGCGAGTACATGCTTCAAAGGTTTTGCATGGTCCTAAGATCACATTTACAGGGGATAAAAAAGCTTTTCTTAATGATTTAGAGAAGGCATTGTACGCTTCAAAAATTGTATCATACGCACAGGGCTTTACATTGATGAGCGCCGCGGCTGAAGAGTTTAAATGGGATCTCAATTATGGCGGTATTGCCTTATTGTGGCGTGGTGGGTGCATTATTCGTTCAGCATTCCTTGCAAAAATTAAAGATGCCTTTGATACAAATCCTGCATTATCGAATTTATTGCTTGATCCGTTCTTCAAAGAAAAAATTGAATCCTCACAAACTGCATGGCGCAGAGTAATTGCTCAGGCGGTGACGAATGGGATTTGGATTCCGGCATTTTGCACAGCATTAAATTATTTTGATGGTTACCGGAATGATCGTTTGCCAGCTAATTTATTGCAAGCGCAACGGGACTATTTCGGCGCGCATCAATACGAGCGTATAGATACACCTCGCGGTGAATTTTTCCATACAAATTGGACAGGACACGGCGGTGATACAGCATCGAGTACATATCTCGCATAATGATTTCAACATATTACTGTATAAGAATACATCTGAAAGATACTTATGAACAATGAATTTAAAATACGCCCCGATGGCGCACTCGATTTTTTAAGTTTGGGCGCGCTCGTAAACCGGCTTGATCCGGGGATCATTCCATTTCGAAAAGCAACCGAATGTCACATCCATGTGAGCGGCGGAGAGTTTAACGTTTCAGCAAATCTCTCCGATTGTTTTCGTTTAAACACAGCCATTGCAACAGCGATGGTGGATTACCCGATTGGTGATCTTATAGCAGAGCGAGTGAAAGCAATGGGAGTAAAGCCATTTTATAAGAGATTTAAGCACAATGGTGTGAATGGTCCAAATATGGCAACGGTTTACTCTGACCGGGGTCAGGGCGTTCGTGCGCCGGTGGTTTTTTACAACCGTTCCAACGAAGCCGGGGCACTTCTTAAACCGGGAGATTTTGACTGGAAAACAATATTTGGCAATGGTGTTCGATGGTTTCACAGTGGCGGTATTTTTGCATCTCTTTCTGAAACAACCGGTGAAATAATTATTGAGGCAACCAAAGCGGCAAAAGCATCAGGCGCGATTGTGAGTTTTGATCTTAATTTTCGCGAAAAACTCTGGAACATCTGGGGTGGTGAGAAAAAAGCCGTTGAAGTTATCAGTAAAATTGTTGAAAATGTTGATGTGCTTATCGGCAACGAGGAAGACTTGCAAAAAGGGCTCGGCATTGCAGGTCCGGAAGTAGAAGCGAAATCGAAACTCGACCCTTCGGTTTTTTTCGGTATGATTGATAAAGTACTTGCAAAGCATCCCAATGTGAAAGCCGTGGCAACAACATTGCGCGAAGTTCATTCAACAAACAGACATAGTTGGGGCGCCGTAGCGTGGATGACCGGGAAAACATATTCGACTCCAACATGCGAACTTGACGTTATTGATCGCGTAGGTGGCGGTGATGGATTTGCTTCAGGGTTTATTTATGGATTGCTGTCCGGCGAAACTCCCGAAGAATCTGTGAAGCTTGGTTGGGCGCATGGCGCGTTACTTACAACATACCCCGGTGATACGACCATGGCAACAGTAGAGCAGGTAAAAGCATTTGCAAAAGGCGGCTCAGCCAGAATTCAGCGATAACGAACCAGCGAAGTAGAGTACAATTTACTATCAAAGAAAAGCAATGAACAATATATTTATCAAAGAAAATTTTTTATTGAGAAACGAACCGGCGATTGAGTTATATCACCAGTATGCAAAGTCTCAGCCCATTATTGATTACCACTGCCATCTTTCTCCGAAAGAGATAGCAGAAGATCGCCAGTTTGAGAATTTAACTCAAATTTGGCTTGCGGGCGATCATTACAAATGGCGCGCTATGAGAACTTGCGGTGTGCCGGAACGGCTGATTACCGGTAATGCCTCCGATTGGGAGAAGTTCCAAGCGTGGGCTAACACAGTTCCCAAAACTCTGAGAAATCCATTATATCATTGGACTCACATGGAGTTAAAACGTCCTTTTGGTGTTTCCGATGTGCTGTTAAATAATGAATCGGCAAAGGACGTGTGGGAGCGATGCAATGCCATGCTTGCCCGGAAAGAATTTTCTACGCGCGGTATTCTCAAACAAATGAATGTGAAACTTGTTTGCACAACAGATGATCCGGTTGATACATTAGAGTATCACAAACAACTTGAGAATGATTCGTCATTCCCTGTTCGTATGCTTCCTGCTTTCCGAGCCGATATGGCAATGAACATTGAACGTGGTCAAGCATTTATTGGATACGTTGAAAAACTCGGCGCTGCATCCAACACCCATATTTCCTCATATAATAATTTTGTAGATGCGTTACACAAGCGACATGCATATTTTCATTCGCACCATTGTCGTCTTTCCGATCACGGTCTTGAGAATGTCTATGTTGAAGATTTTACTCAAGAAGAAATAGAGACGATTTTCAGCAAGGTAATGTCAGGTCATACGCTTGATTCTCTTTCTGTGCTCAAATTTAAATCTGCGGTATTGTTAGAACTTTGCCTTATGGATCATGCGGCAGGTTGGGTCCAACAATTTCATCTTGGCGCAATAAGGAATACTAACCCTCGTATGTATCGCGAGCTCGGACCTGATACCGGATATGATTCCATTGGCGACTTTTCACTTGCATTGCCAATTGCGAAGTTATTTGCAAAACTTGAAGACAGGGATGCACTTGCTAAAACGATTGTTTATAATCTCAATCCCGCAGATAACGAAATGATTGCGACGCTCATCGGTAATTTTCAGGATGGAAGAACACCCGGTAAAATTCAATACGGGAGCGCCTGGTGGTTTCTTGACCAAAAGGATGGCATGGAACGTCAACTTAATGCGCTCTCAAATATGGGAATATTGAGCAGATTTATCGGGATGCTAACCGATTCGAGAAGTTTTCTTTCGTATCCACGGCACGAATATTTTCGCCGCATCCTATGTAATATCCTTGGTACAGAAATAGAACAGGGATTAATTCCACACGATATTGAACTTGTCGGCAATATGGTAAAAGATATATGTTATCATAACGCCCGCAAGTATTTTGATTTTTTTAATGACTCAGATAAACATCCTCAGTAAGGAGAAGGGAACGTACTAATTATGGAACTCACACAACTCATGACATCTCTTAAGGAGACGTCTTCGCAACCGGACAAAGTAAACCCGGTTAGTAGATATACCGGAAGTGAAATTGATATCTATCCAAGTTCGGTTCATGCCATTGGAAATGCCGTGGTATTTATTGGTAAAGAAAAGACAGAGAAATATTTATACGTCGTATCGCTTGCAAACGATGGTGCGGCAGTGGAAGGATACGTCGGTGAAAAATTGACTAAAAACATTTTTGGTGCAACCCTTTGTGTTAAAAGGTGCCGATTTACTCATGAAAACGCTCTCCGTTTACGCGAAGTGTTTCCATTTACCCGTCCAGTTGTATTGGGATTGTCAGATTCGTATGGATTTGGAGATAGATTAGGTCTTGCTAATCCGGCGCATATTCGTTCACTTGCCGGTTCACACATGAGACCGATTCTCGCACAACAATCAGTACGTGAACTTGAACGCACGCAACGTACGGCTGAAGATGTACTCGATGCGTCATCGTGGGCGGTATTTCAGGAAGGCTATCATGCAGGGTTTGGCGCAGATGCAGATCATCTTAAAACAAACGATGATATTGATCGCTATGCACGTGCAGGATTTACCATGTACACATTTGATCCGAGCGCATTTGTTATTAATGAAGCTGTATCTCTTCCTCTTGCAGAAGTTGCTCAACGTATTCAACAGATTGATACCGGTGATCTCCGCTTAGACGCGTTGATTGCACGATACGCCAACCAAGCAGTTAATTTAGATGGCGCTGTATTGCAACCTACATCGGAAATGATAACACGAGCATTGCTAAAATACGGCGGTGTTATCGCGCATACACACAAATTATACAAGCACCTCACTGAAAAATATGCTTCACTTCAAACAGAAGTAGAAATGTCGGTAGATGAAACCGATATACCAACGACACCCTTTGAACACTATTTTATTTCTAATGAATTACGAAGGCTTGGTGTCAAGATTGTTAGTTTGGCTCCCCGTTTCATCGGAGATTTTGAAAAGGGAGTTGATTATCGCGGTGACCTTAAAGCATTTGAGAAGGAATATCGTCAGCATATATCCATTGCTAAGATAACAGGTCCGTATAAAATAAGTATTCATTCCGGCAGCGATAAATTTAGTGTATATAAAGTAATCGGAGCTCTTAACTTGGGAGCGGTTCATGTGAAAACAGCAGGAACAAGCTACCTTGAAGCATTACGGACAGCTTCATACGTTCAGCCTGATCTTATTCGCGAAATATTAGATTTTTCAAGAGATCAGTTTGAAGAATCTAAAAAATCGTATCATGTCACAGCAAAACTTGAAAATGTCCCGACAGGGGCGGCTTGTTCCAACGAAAGTTTGGTTGCGTTATTTGATGAACATGATGCACGACAGGTATTCCATGTAACGTTTGGGAAAGTGTTAACGACATTAAATAATTCCGGTAGTCTTTTGTTTAAGGATCGCTTAATGACGTGTCTCAAAGAGAACGAAGAACTTCATTATGCCACCATTATCAAACACTTCAGAAAACACCTCGATCCGTTTAAGAAGTAAATAATCTATTGGGTGCGACTCATATTTTGTTGAATACAGTGTATTTAGCAATGTTGCACTATGCGCGCAAATAAAGGGGGTCGCACCTGATACTTATATATTTTAAAATCATATCCTTTTAAGGCATATTGAATTAACTATACACTTGAACTATGAATACTCTTTTTGATCTTACAGGTAACGTGGCAATCGTAACAGGCGCAAGCACAGGGCTGGGACAAGGCATGGCAATAGGATTAGCCGAAGCGGGCGCTGATATTGTCCTTATCGGACGCAGCGCCATGAAAGAAACGCAATCGCACATTGAATCTCTCGGACGCAAAGCATTTCCAATCGTAGCGGATTTAAAATCAGTTGAGAGCGCGGCAAAAATTACTGAAGGCGCAATGAAGGAATTCGGTAAGATTGATATTCTTGTGAATAATGCCGGCATTATTCGCCGAACTCCCGCTGTTGATTATTCTGTTCAAGATTGGGATGATGTGATGGATACTAATATTCGTACAGTGTTTTTTCTGTGTCAATCGGTTGGACGAGAGATGATAAAACAGAAAAGCGGGAAGATTATTAATATCGCGTCCTTGTTAAGCTTTCAAGGTGGAATTACAGTCCCCGCCTATGCCGCAAGCAAAGGAGCAATTGCACAGCTTACAAAAGCGTTGGCAAATGAATGGGCAGGGCATGGGATTAATATTAATGCCATTGCTCCCGGCTATATGGTAACAAATAACACAGAAAATCTTCGTAAGGATGCCACCCGGTTTAAGTCTATTTCGGATAGAATTCCGGCAGGGCGATGGGGAATGCCTGATGATTTGAAAGGCGTTGTTGTGTTTCTTGCTTCAAAAGCATCGGATTATATTCATGGTCATGTCCTTGCCGTTGATGGCGGTTGGTTAGGACGTTAATTGAAATTAATAAAAAAGTAAGGTTGTACAATGAAAACTATAATGTCATTTATCTTAATGGTAGTTTGTTCATTTTCTCTTTGGGCGCAAAATATCAGTATCCATGTTACTAATACGGGTTCTTTTGATAGAAGAATTGAGACTATAGAAGTGCCATGGGCTGATATTCAACAAGCGATTAATGTATCTGATCCATCGCTCGTTGGTGTTTATGAGGATGATAAGAGTTTAGTCTGTCAAACAATTGATGCAGATAATAACGGGACACCTGAACTGCTTTTGTTTCAATCATCATTCAAGGGAAATGAAGAAAAAGATTTCAGTGTTAGAACACTTGAAACTTCTCCTCAGACGCAACTCGTTTCGGTTGCGAAATTCATGGTTCCCAGAGAAGATGTGGCATGGGAGAATGATCGTATCGCTTATCGCATTTATGGGTCTGCGCTTGCAGGTGATGTGCGCAGTGGCGTTGATGTTCTGGTAAAACGTGTGAAGTACCCTGTACTCGATAATTGGTATAACGGCGATTCATTAAAAGGGAAAGCGCGGGTTTCGTATCATGTTGATCATGGTGAAGGTGGAGATTTTTTTGATGTTAAAAAATCACTTGGCGGCGGCGGGTGCGCATTATGGGAAAATGGTGAGTTTGTCATATCCGGTTTATTTACATCGCACAAGATGCTTGCAAGTGGACCTATTCGTTCTATGTTCAAAGTTTGGTATGAAAAAGATACGTTGAATGGAAAACCTTTTGTTGAAGAACGTACCTTTACACTTGATGCCGGAGATAATTTAAATAAAATCGAAGTTCGATTTTCAGGGTTAACCGATGCCGCGGCTGAATCGGTAGCTATTGGACTTGTAAAGCGTAAAAATGTGGCTTTTTCATCGGATGAAAAGCAGGGATGGTTTAGTTTGTGGGGATTAGCAAATGATGATTCAACAAATGGCTATATTTCAACAGGAGTTGTGTTGCCTGCGAATAATTTTGGGAGAACCGTAGAAACAAATGATCATTATTTGATGATTGCCTCTGCTTCGTCTAATAAGGATTTAACGTATTATGCCGGCGGGGGGTGGAGTCGTGGCGGCGATTTTCCGGTTGAACAGGATTGGAAGGATTATTTAAATACATACACGCAACGCATTATGTCCCCACTTAAAGTTACTGTAATAACAAAGTAAAATAATGTTTATTTTAGAATTAATATTGAGAAAAAGATAATGGAAGTACGATTTTCAAGTGACCCGCAGGGGTATAGAACAATGACTCAGGAACAGCTTAAAACAATGTTTCAAATTAATTCGTTGTTTGTGCCCGGTACGATACATACGGTGTATTCCGATGCTGATAGAGCTATTATCGGCTCGGCTGTTCCGCTTAAGGAGCAATTGCAATTGGTAAGTTCGAAGAAAGAATTGGCGGCTGATTATTTCACGGAGAGACGCGAAGTAGGTATTATTAATATCGGTGGAAGTGGAGTAATTGTTGCCGATGGGAAGAAATATTCTCTTGAAAAGAAGGATGGATTGTATATAGGGCGGGGTACAAAAGAAATATTCTTTGCAAGCGACAATTCTGGTACACCTGCGGAATATTATATTATGAGTTATCCGGCTCATGCGGAATATCCGACGACGCTTATTCCATTTGCTACAACAGATCCTTCTCCACTTGGCTCACAACAAGATGCAAATAAGCGTATCATTTATAAATATATTCACACTAAGGGGGCGAAAAGCTGTCAACTTGTTATGGGGATGACGGAATTGGCGGAAGGAAGTATATGGAATACGATGCCTCCGCATACGCATCTTCGTCGTTCGGAGATATATATGTACTTCAATCTTCCTGTGGATGCGATGGTTGTTCATCTTATGGGGAAACCGGAGGAAACGAAACACCTTATTATGCGAAATAAACAGGCAGTAATATCTCCAAGTTGGTCAATTCATGCGGGGGCGGGGACGAAAGCTTATTCATTTATTTGGGCAATGGGGGGGGAAAACCAAGCATTTGATGATATGGATGCTGTGCCAACTGGTGAGCTTGTTTAGTTTATTTTTGAGTTGTTATCCGCCCTGTCTTACCAACAGGGCTTTTTTGTTTTCCTGAAATTGATTCTCGCAAAAGAGTCGCGTATATTCCCGTTATGAAATCAAAAACTATGATATTACCGAAAAAGAAAGCGATTTTGCCGTTTAGCTTTATTTTCGATTATCTTTATCCGCTTGAATATACTACAAAGCCTCTGTTTGGGTGCAGAGCGGTGTACATACAAGATAAAAGTGTGTTTATCCTCAGGCAACGCCCAAAAAGCCCGGAATTGAATGGAATTTGGATTGCTACTGAACGTAAGAACCATGAGA
>OBEQ011678614.1_pt1 | contig 14779 bp, 13 predicted proteins | sample 1670901 | NCBI WGS metagenome assembly OBEQ01 (sample SAMEA104232315, study PRJEB22302) | groundwater metagenome | biome: forest; feature: aquifer; material: groundwater | place: USA | collected 2011-08-07 | depth 5.4 m
CATTGAGCCAGGTTGCCCGGAACAATACTTAATGACTAACCTCGAAGAGAACTACCCGATTTACCAAGCTGCACTTCACGGCGCAAATGTGGGGGATAATACTGGCAACGGGTGTGGATCAATTTCAAGCGCGTTGAAAGGGAAGCAACTACTGGCAATTGCTACGCCGTTTAGAGTTTTCAACGAAGCGCCTGGAGCAGAACAAAGCGGAACAGCGCTTGACAACCAGCGAAAAGACCACCAGCTACGCATATGCATGTGGCCAAGCGAAAAGCAATAAAAAAGCAAGATAAGAAAAAGCATATAAAGAACGTTCAAAACATATTACTCATGGAAAACATTGCAATGGAACACATGCACAAGGACATTGAATTTCTAAAAAGAGAAGTTTCGATTATTACTTATATCCTCTCACAAGAGGGAACCTTAACTGAAGAAGCTAAAAAACGCTTGGCAAAAGCGCGCGAATCCCCTAATGCGGAATACTTGGAAATATGAACGACGTTTGGAAAGTGTTATTGTCGCCAGACGTGCAGCACTTCTTAGCAAAACAAGACCACCACATTTCTGACCGGCTTAGAAAAGGCTTGGAAAAACTAAAAACCAGCGACCCGTTTCACTTCTTAGAACACTACGAAGGGGACGACTATTACAAGTTTAGAATTGGCACTTACCGGGCATTGGTAGACGTTGACTTTACTAATAAGCTTTTGAAAGTACAGGTGCTTGACCACCGCGGCGTCATTTACAAACGAAAACACTAGAACACTTGGCCAAGCGAAAAACAATAAGTAGGAAGCAAAACAAGCGCAAAATGCAGCGGAAACATTTTTAACACGCTGTTCCCTTCAACTTATCGACAAACTTTTACATGCCTATATTGCCACGTGAAATAAAAGCAGCTAATGAATACTTAGGGGAACATGGAAAGAAAAGCCGGTGGACTCCAGAACTTACAGTGGCAATGCACCGCGCTGGGCTAAATGGAGAGATAGGCACATACGCAATTGCAAAACTATGCCGCCACTTGGAAGGGTTAAAACCAGAACAAAGGCAAGCAACGTTGGCTTCTGCAAACGCTGTGCTTCGAAGCAAAGGTACAGTAGATGCGTTTCAACACTTAATGGAAAAAGCCAAAGGGGGACGAAACGTGACTCCGCTTCCAAGCTTTGAAGAGATGAGGAGAGATGGAAGATGGACTCCGGCCAACGCTCCTGAACCAAGCGAACCGTTTGAACTTGCTAGGCCGCGAGTCAGAACTCCTGAACCAGCACCATTTCTCGCTCCACCTAGAGCACCAACCCCACTACCCACTCCAGCACTTATTGATCGCAATGCTTCAACACCGCTGCCACAGTACACGCCAGCTAAGCTTAGCGAAATTTTTGGCGGAGCAGGCTTAGATAATGGCGCGCATATTATGCACTTGTTTCCACATGCGGGATCTTCCCACAGGATAGCTCAGGCGATTGAAAACGATCAGCTTATTCACACAAGTTTAAAGGAGTTAAGAGACGTGGTTATCAACGGTTGGCACAATGCAAACACTCAACGCGAAGCTGCCGAATTACTGGCAAGATACCACAGTCATGAAGCCGAAGCAATTAAACTACTGGAAAGAAATTCACCTAACCGCGCAGTTAATTTTCTACTAGAAAAGGCAAAAAACATATTTGAACCCGCTCCTGGTGGCAGCGAAGAAAGAAGAAGGACACCAACGCCCATGCCGAGCACAACAAGGGAAAGGGCAACACCGCAACCAGCTCCAGAACCATATGAACCACCAGCAGAAGACTCACCTTCCATCCCCCAAGGCGCAATTGTTGTAAAACACGACAACTTAAGCCCAATGTTAAAAAGCCAGGTAACAAATGCGCTTATTGATCGCGAAAATAGACTTACGTTAAGCGGATTCATGGGAATTATTCCCGGCTTAGGAAGTGCAGCAATAGGCACGGTGCTTCCCGTATCAATAACCACGAGGCAAGTACTACTTGCAAGCGGAGGAATTGCAGCAGTTACCGGATTATTGGGATATAAAAATGGCAGTAGAGAGGTAAGAACCTCGACCCGCAGCGCTTTAACGCGTAATGCTTATTCAATCGACGCAGCTGGAAAACATAAGGTTGAAGAGCTTCGTAAGACTCACCCGTTTGCAAAAATAAACCGAAAAGGAGACGTTGTTCTGTTGCCAGACACTAAGTTCCAACGCGCGTTGCACGCCGCACAGCAAAGCTTATTCAAAGGACTCATACCAGCAAGGTACAGGGTAAAAATTTAAAAACAAGGAAAAAAGAACACACGCTCCCCACCCGTTCATCTACATCCTTAACTCGCTTTTTTCTTTACGCTGACTTCTTCGCCGCACTTTGGACAAACGTATATGAACTGACCCGGAGCAATTGGCTTTATTGACGGCGAGCAATTAGTGCACATGCCTGTGCTGCAATATGGGCAGAAGATTATCTTGGAACTCTTAGCGTGGCAAGTTGGGCAACCGACTCCCTTCTCAGCTTGTATTTGGACAAACGACACGTCGGACTTTCCACCCGCGGCAGATTGGGCTGAAGTTAACGAACCAATAGACGCTGGCGACTGGCCAGCTTGCGGTTGAACGCTGAGTTTTTCCCCGCTTGCAGCTTGTGATAACCGCGCAAATATATCCCCACCGCCCGTACCAGCAGGCGCTGCTTCAGAGGCAAACAAGTCGCCAGCTGCAGTAGCAGAACCAGATGGCATAGCAGTAGGAGACTTTGATGGCCCAAACAAGTCTGTTCCAAGGATGTCTGAAACTGAAACTCCAGCCTCTGGCTTTGCACTCACAGCAGTTTGTGCAGCTGATGCAGGGGCAGTTTTAAGCGCCGCATCTTTTTCCCCGCCTTTTCTTTCCCCGCTTTGCGCTTGAGTTGAACCAACAGGCATTGCAACTGGAGGCTTTTGTTTAACTTGCTTCGGCGCATCTACTTTTAACACATCGGCAACAGTTGCTTCGCTTTGAGATGAACGCAGCTGGGAATACACGTCTTGCACCATGTATGCAAACTCTTCCTTTTGTGCAACGTCTTTACTTGCAATGACCTTAACTTGCCCTTTCAACAAATAACGCCGGTGAACTGGCCCACCACTTTCTTCAGTAGTTGCACTTTGCTCAGCTTCCTTCGTAACGGTTTTAAGCAGGTCTTCAAGCTCTTTTTCCTCTTTCTGCGCTTTTGCTTTTTTATCATCAGCTTCTTTCTTCTTTTCGCTGAGTTTCTTTGCTTCCTCTTCCTTAGCTTTGCGCCAAGTGGTCAATTCAGAACCAGCGCCAGCTGCAGCAAGCGGTTCTTTTTTACCGCCGAATAAACTGGCAAAAAAGCCACCACCGCCTTGCTTCTTCACTTCAATTTGTTTCTTTCCAACTTCAGAAGATGCTGGCGGAAGAGGAACCGGCACCAACGCGCCACCTACTGCTGGCGTAACTGCCATAGAGGGAGAAACTGTTTTTACTTCGATTTTAACTTCAACTGGCTGGCTAATGAAATCTTTTTTCAACTGGGCGACTTTATGCTCCGATTTAACCTCTTGCACACTCATTGCACCAGCAGATGCTTCTATTTCCCGCTTGGCTTTTCCTGTTTGCTTCGCTTCTACTTTTCGCATTTCTTCAACGCGTTGCTTTATTTTTTCAAGGTAAGTCTCAGACTCGCCAATCGAAGCTTGTAAACGCTGCTTTCTGGCCTCGCCGTCGCGTTCCTCCTGCGCCCTACGCTGTACTTCGAGTTTTTTCAGCGACTCTGACTTTTTCTTTTCCTGTTCAGCTAAAGTTTTGTTCTCTTCAACTAGTTTTTTGCGCATATCCGCCTCGCGGCTCTTGAGCTCCGCATCAAACTGCCCTTGCAACTTACGCTTCTCCTCTTCAAGCGCCTTTTTCTCGCTTTCAAGCTGCTTTAACTCCTTAGCTTTTTCAGCCTGCTGTTTTACACTTTCCGCTTGGCGTTTTGCATTTTCCTCGTCTAGCTTGCGTTGCAACTGGCGTTTTTCCTCTTGCAACTTTTTCACTTCAGATGTTTTTTCTTTTTCAACGCTTTCCCTTATTTTCCGTTCAAGCGTTTCCAACTCCACTTGGCTAGACAGCGACTTTCCTTTAGCCTCTGCTGGCGGCGTGATTTTTTTCTCCTCTATTTTCTTTTTTATCTCTTCTATCTTTTTTGAAATCGCATTAGGCTGCTCTGGTTTTTTCATCGGCCCAGCTTTCACTGCCTGCTGAGGTATTTCAACTTTTTTTAACCCGCTGGGCAAATTCAACTGCCTAGGTGAAGGCATTGTTGCGGCAATTGGAATGCCTACAGTGATGAACTCGCGGTTAACTGAAGAGTAGAGGAAGTAAACGCGGAGCACGAGAAAGTAGAACAGCGTAACTACGAACATAAGCGGCATTGAAAAAGAGTCAAGTGCTGCTACTCGCGAGCCGTTTAAGCTATAGTCAAGCGCAATTGTTGAAAGCGTAATTGCCGCCCCCACTATGCCGACAGTTACCATTTTGTTCCGCTTGTCAAACGTGCGGATTTCTGGGTAGACAAAGCGCAGCACTAAGTAACCCAATGAAAAGGAGCCAACTAGTAAGAAGATGTAGAACAACGCAGCGAAAAGCAATTCAGCCATAGTGTTAAAGTAAACACAAACGTGTAATAAAAGCACAGCGGAAACCGCCAGTTTAGAGGCGGTTTTTAAAGGGGAAAAGCTTAACGCATTATTATGGTAGACATAAGCGCACTTATACCACATGTTTGGTTCATCTTATTACTTTCGCTAATCGTGTCGCTGTTGGCTTTTCCGCTTGTCATAATCGGCTCTTTTCTGTATGATTATTTGGTAAAGCGGCACGAGAAGACGCCTAAAGTGCTGATTATGCTCGTTGTAACTTTTTTAATCACCGTAATTTTAGTTACGCTGCTTGAAGTGTACTTTGGTTACACGCTGCCACAAGTGTTTAGCGGAAGTTAGGAAGACCAATGCAACTTTGCAAAGGAGCCTTTACCCAACGCCGTAAAGCCAGTGATTTAAAAAGCAAAAACCCCTTTTTATTAGCGATTTGTTTTGTATGGATTTTAAGCGCTTCACTGGCCTGTTTTTCATCTTCGTATTTATAGCTGAAATCATGGCTCCAATGGCATACGCCTTGCCTGCATCTGCAAGCGGCACAGCTGGAAACGGCGCTGCGATTAATGGAAACGCAGGAAGCGCAGTTGTTGGCGGAACTACACAGCAGCAGTCTGCTTCTCTTCCACTTGGCATTCCCGGCATGTGCGAAATTAACGAGATGACTCCAGATCAAGTAAGGATGTTTTGGGACCAAACGCAGGGCTTCCAAGCGCAGGAGATAAACTCAAAGCAAGGCCAAGCAGTGATTGACAGCCGCCCTTCTGCCCCGCCGCTTGTCCAAAACTTTTACATCAATGCAGAGGAAAAAGTGTATCCGCTTAGCATGGTATTACGTAAATTATTTGGAGATGACGAAGAAAAAAGTAAGGACACAGCTCATTCAATTGGCAAGGAACTAACAGACCGCGTAACTGAAGAAGAGGCAAAAATAATTGTCAACAAATACGCGCCCGGACGTGGCGGAGAATTTGCCGACCTTTTCTCACAACTTCGAGGTTCGCCAAGTGAACAGAACCCCGCTTACTTGAGCTATAAGCTAAAGTTGATAAACGGCGCTGAACTTCCAGTCAAGGCGCTTCAAAACGTAATTGAACAAACTCAGTCATGCATGATTAACAACGCCCACATCCAAGGCAGGGTTTCTTACGTCTCTTCTCTTTCAAACGACGTTGCGCTTTCATTTGACGGCGCTCCAAGCAAAAAAAACACTCCAAATAGGCTATGGTCAACAGATACCATTAGCGACCTCGACTTGCAAGGCGCAAGCACGCTAGTGATTCCAAAGCACTATGAAGAAATGGTGAAGAAGCTAAAAACTTGGCTTGTTGCGGACACGTTGGCTACAGCTTTACAAATGGCGGTTTTCCTTGGGGGAGCAGGCTATGCGAAGACCAGAATAGATAAGCTAAAGGAAATTGACACGAGAATCGGGCAGTTCACTGAAACTCCTTATAATCTTGTAAACATTAACAACGATGCTCTGAAACGTAACACTTACAACTTAGGCAGTAGGTTAAGTGTGACAAGGGCAGAGCTAGAAACCACAATGGAAACGCTAGATAGAACAATAGTGGCTTTAGCTACTGATCCGAGAAATGGAATTGGTCCGGAAGAATTAGCTGCTAAAAGAGCGGTACTTGAAAACGTACGGCGCGAATTAACAGCTTCAAGGTTAGCGCCTGAAAAAGATGTAACAAGCATTTATCAGAAGTATGAATCTCAGTTAACAACAGGCGTAGGGGGAATGAGTAAAGAGGAGATTCGTGAAATGCGAACTGCTAGGGAACGTGTGAGGCGAGAGGCTGACCGGCTAGAGGTGTACGATGAGCTTGGCAGTGTTAGGTACGAAGCTGACTTGGACAAGGTAAAGAAGCGTTTGCAAGCAAGGAGCGGGGAGTTTTGGTACCGGGTTTACCTCGGCATGGCGTGGCTTGGGCCAGGTAGGTTCATGTTTGAACTAATGGATGGGTTAAACTTAAGGCAACTAAATGGAAAACAATTCGCTGATAATTACATTTTAGTAATGGCTAATAACAACGACGTTGCTGGCGAGTTTAGAAGAACTACTAACTGGATGTTATCAGGCACAGTTACAGACGCGATTTCGGACTTAACTGAAGAGGGAATTCCAAGCGCTGCTTACTGGGTTGGAAACTTACTACTCGTGAACCAAGCAGTTGAAGAAACAACAGCAACAGTTGGGGGGCCAGTAACGCCTACAACTTCAGTAACTAGCTTTGTTACAACTGGGGGCAAATGGGGAGTTACAACTAAATGGGAAGGAAGGTCAGACGCGATTATTGCAGAGGAGCTCGGAGCCAAGAGCGAATATGCAAGGCTTCCAATGGAAGTTAAGGGAAAAACTTGGAATTTAAAAATCCGCAACAGGCCAGAGTTCGAGTCGCTTTACACAACTATGAAAATTATTGTGCCGCTCCTAAGCTGGGGGTTACTTGGAGGAAAAGATGGAGCCGCAATTGCAGGAGTTAGGTTACTTACATACGACTGGTACGTCACCGACGTTGTTAACCCGTCAAAAGTTTCAAAAGACGAGGAGTGCAGCAGCGCAAAAATAGACGAGTTCGTCAGCACTTACCGCGCATTGACAATTGCAAATCAAGTGATTGGATTTGCGCCGATTTATGGCAGTTGGCTAAAAGTGTTTAAGGAGTCAAATAACCGTGCAATTAAATTCATTGGAAAAGCGGGTTTGCCTGGAGTAAAAATATTTGAAAAATACGGCCAAGGTTTAGTTCAATTACTTGACCCAGTTACCCTAGCACAGGGGTACTTCGCTAGCCACGCGCTTGAATACGCTTCACATTGCAAGGATGACACTTACACAATAGTCGCGTTTCAAAGCTTGAAGAAAAAAACCGGCACGAGTATAAGCGAGAAATTAAAAGCAGTTGGAACAAATGATATTCTAAGCAAGTTGAACGTTGGCAAAGCTGTTCTTGGAATTGGACAAGAGATTGACACAGCTTCATTAAACGAATATGTTAACTTACGGTCGGAATTGAACAACCAAGCTTCAAGCGTCAAAGCGGACAAGCTTTACTACCTTGGTTTCAAAGACGCTTCAATACAGTGGATTTCCTCAACAGATTTACCAAACCAGCCAGCGACTTGCCAAAGAAAATGCCTTGACTCAAACGATAAAGCAGGGTGCATTAGTAAAGATGGAGTTGAATTAATTGATAAAAAAACAGGCATTGCAACTAAAATTGCAAACGGAGACCGCGCATTTAACCACTTTGAATCAGATGCTTTTGCAGCTACGATTATTCCAAACAAATACCTAACCACGACGCTTGCTGGTTGTCCGGGCGGAGTGTTTAGGGTTGACAACGCGAATAAGCTTTCGCTGATTGCAAATACCGGATGTGTTGGTGCCGCGTGTATACTTGGGCAGTTACAGGCAATTACAGGCAGGGCAGTTGTCGGCGACTTGACTCCAGTGTTGGGTCGCGTGACGCGGGTTTACACGACTAGTGGGGTTGTTGACATTTCTGGCGGAATAATTAGGTTCACTGGCAGCGTGCCGATAAACGGCCAAGCTGAAATCCGCAGTCCAGGAATAGACGTATTGCAAGCCGCAACTAGCGGGCAAGAGGTTACATACAAGCAAGCCGCTTCAATTGTGATAAACGGAGACGGCAAAGTGTACCTCCATGGATATATCAATTCTGCAAATGGCGAGGAAGAAGTGGAAATTGGGGAACTTCGTACAATTATGACTGAACGCGGGCGCGTAAACTATCTCGGCGCTGGGCAAGTTCAAATTTTCCTCCACATATTAACCCAAGTAGACGCTAGTTTGATAAAAAGCGTTGCAACAGCTCCAGTGCAACAAAACCAATGCCCGGGCGACGGGTTACCTGGGTTGAAAATAACCCACGTTGAAGGCCAAACTGGAATAGGGGACGCTGCGGCACAGGAGTTAAACGCTGCACTGGACAAAATCCAAGGTTGCGGCGGAATGAAAAAACTTGAAACCAAGGATCACATCTACGAAATTACAAAAGACGCTGATGGCAATTTAGTAATGCGCGTCACTGACAAAAACACTGGCCAAGTAACTGACTACAAGATAAACGGCCCAATTCGCAAAGAAGGCAATGACTTAATTGTGCCAACTGACAAGGGCGACTTCAAGATCAACATCGGCATGGGCGAAAACGGCCAACCCCAACTCAGCGTACAGGGGCCAAACGGGCTAAGCGAACTCTTACCACTGCTAAAGGCAAACGGATACGGCGGAGTACTAATCTACGACCCACACACTGGACAATGGGGAGCTTTTAACGGTCAAGATTTAGCAATGAACCCCAACTTTGCTAAAAACGGGCAAACGATAAGCGGCAGGCCAGATGGCAGCGTAGTTGGACAACCAACAACGAACTTACTCTACCCATCACCACGCACAAAAGCAAACAGCGGAAACTCACTCGCTTCACTACCATCATGGCCAACCGAAACGCCAGCAATTGCACTACTCATCATCATCACACTACTAGGAGTGGCGGTTGTGAGGTTCAATTCAAATAAACGCTTAAAATAATTAAATAACACTTAAAATGAACCAGTTCATAATCGTTATAGATGGCCCAATTGCGTCTGGAAAAACCACCGTCGCTAAACTACTACATGCGAAGTTGAAAAGAACCGCCCATGTTTCGCTTGACAGGATAAAACACTTAATCTCAGACTATAAACCAACAGATAAAGACAAAACCTTAGCCACACAAATAGCCGCGGGAATGATAAAGGAATACCTAAAACACGGGATAAGCGTAATTGTAGAAAACGCATTTATACAAAGCAAATACGTAGAGAGGTTTGTTAAACTCGAAAACAGAAAAAGAGGCAAAAATGCAGTGGCGGTTTTCGTTTACCAAATAGAAGTCCCCCTGCACATTGGTATTAAACGGGCAAAGAAACGTGAACAAAAGACAAACCCGCTTAAAAAAATTTCAATAACCCGCATAAAGCGCAACCACACACGCTACAAAATTTACCGTTACACAAAACCCACCCGAGTTTTTCAGTCCGACAAATTAAGCGCAAAACAAATAGCGCGCGAAATACTCCGAAAAGTAGCCACTGGCAAGAAGAGCATTTAGAACAACAAGCTTTAAATCTCCCTTCGCGGTTAATTATTCGTATACAGATAAGTTATAGATAATATAATCCGCAAGAAGACCCCCACCACCAGCCGTGAATTTCATGGAAGAAGAACAACCCCAAGTCCAGCAGCTTCAGATCACTTCATCTAACCTAGACTTGGAAACGCTTGTAACGCAAGCAACGTGGCGTGAGATCCTACTCGAAGTTGTGCACAGTGGACAAATGAACCCGTGGGACATTGACATCGGTGTAATAGCGGATAAATACTTACAAAAAGTACACGAGCTTGTATCTATAGATTTACGCTTACCTGCAAACGTCATACTTGCAAGCGCCTTGCTCTTGAGGTTCAAGTCAGATGCATTGAGGCTTGAAGAGGCAGTTGTAGAAGATGAATTTGCACTTGACGATAACTTACCGCGAGAGTTAATACAAGAAGACATTCCGCAACTAATCCTACGCACAAACAACGCAAGGCCACGCAAAATAACGTTGGAAGAGCTACTCCACGCAGTTGAAGAAGTTATAACTACCAACAGCCAAACGCAGCTACTCTTGCCAGCGCCAAAAATATTGGAACTCCAGTTGCCAAAAGAAGACCTGCATGAATTAATTAAGAAAATCTACATTTTGGCACATGAGTTAAAAGACGAAAACGGCGTACTCGTATTTTCCGCCATACTAGACCCCACTTTACTTAACCGCGACAAAGGCGGGCACATTAGCAGCAGGCTAATGCCGCTCCTACACCTTGTCAACGAAGGCAAAGCAGAAATGTGGCAAGAGAACCACTACGGCGAAATCAAAATAAAAGTGCTGTAAAGACACTCCTGCCAAAATAAACTGAATGCATTAATGAAGTAAACATTACTTTGCTAATATCCTTACACATTTTTTCCTAAGAAAAGTGTGCACTTCTTCTCTTGATCTGGGGAGTGGAAGGTTATTTTCTTGAAAAGCGCTATGCAATGCTTCAAGTTCATCGGAGCCACTGCGCAAATGCCTGTGAATTGCGCTTGAAAGATCCGAAAATTTATCCAGCGTGACTTGTTTTGAAAAGTTACGTGCAAAGGCAGCTGCATTTGAAGCCTCAACCCCTAGCCCACCTCGTGCATAGCCATTAACTAAGGTAGCAACAACCATCTGTGGCACTTCAGCGTCATTTGCAAAAATTGGTTTACGCGCAATAAAACGTCTTATGAAAATTCCTTCTGGTTGAAAATAAACCGGATTATTCGTTTTTGACAATTGCATAAACCCGCTTTTTCTTGCAGTTGCATAAAGCCCAGAATGACCAGCACCATAAGCAAACGCCACTTTAAGCCGGGGTTTACCGGCCAACTCAGGATATCTCGCAAGAATCCTAGCATACAAGTTGGAAATCGCTGGTCGCAAAACAGTAACTTCGCGTTCGGCATGGGTTTTTGCCCACAAAGTTGCAAAATTGCTATACGCTTCCAAAGCATCTAGTGGCCGATTGGTGAAAAATAAGTCTATTGAACGTGTACGCCACTGTTCTGAAATAGCTTGTGCATTTCTAAGACCCTTTGCCATGACTTCAGGCATTCGTTCTGGAAGATAAAACTTAGCCTTAGGTGAATGCCGCTTAACCGCTTCGACTTGAGCGCTTACATACCCAGCATATTTTCTTAATTTACCTGCATTAAAATCTTCTTCAACCTCAGTTGCAAATGCATCTGTGCTAAAAGCACCTTCTATACAAACCACATCAGGCTTAACGCGCGCTACTAGCGCTTCAAGCGGCTTTGCATCTTCAACCACATCGTGCTCACCAAAATGGCAATATAACTTAAGCTTAGAATTAGGCATATAAAAATGAGAAAATAGCAAACTTATAATTGTTGATAGTATAATTTGCCTATAACCTAAAGTCAACTAGTTCTTTTGCTTCTCCCACGGGTATACAATCCAATCCCTAGTTTCCTTCACGTAGAAGTCCGGCTTAACGATTGAACTTTTTTTATAGTGAAGCGTCGCACTTCTCACCGCTTTTGCCCCGCGTTTTTTCAACATCTTCACAACTAACGCCAACGTTTTGCCACTATCAGCAACATCGTCAACAACAAGCACTTTTTTTCCAGCCACAGCTACATTTAGCCGCTGCGTTACAACTGGCTTGCCTTTTGTCTTTCCAACAGCGGAGTAAAATTTAACCCCTACAACGCCAAGCTCCCGCACTTCGAGATAATCGCTTAACAAACGCAGTGGTACCAAACCGCCCCTAGAAATTCCAATAAGTAAGTCAGGATGAAAGCTGCGTTTAACTTTTGCAGCTAACTTTGCACACATCGCGTCTGCTTTTTGCCACGATATTTTTTCCTTTTTTATTTTTGTCATAGAAAACAAAAGCGGTAGAAAGATAAATATCCATTGTTTAAACATTCCATATGGTTAAAACGTCCCACCACAAAACGCATTACCGCGGCGAAGTGTTTACAATAAAGTCAATGCACGTCCACTTTCCGGGGAAAACAGTTCGCCACGAATACGTGGATCCAAAGAACCGCGGCAGCGTATTCATAGTCCCAGTAGACGAACAACGCAACGTTTACCTCGTTGAAATGTACTGCACGGCAATGCGAAAGCGCGAGTTGCTATGCCCGGCAGGAATGATGGACACCAGCGAAACGCCGGCACAAGTTGCAAAACGCGAGTGCCAAGAAGAAGCTGGCTTCCTGCCACAAAAAGTAACCCTCCTCGGAATCGTTGAACCGTCACCTGGCTACAATAACCACACTAGCTACATCTACCTCGGGCAGAAATTGAAAAAAAGCAAGCTGTACACTGGCGACGAGCCAGAAGAGCTAAAAGTCGTAAAAGTGCCGCTGGCAAAAATCCCACAGCTAATGAAAAAAAAGAAACTAATGCACGCATCCTCAATACTAGCAATAATGATGGCGGAGAAATATTTACAGCGACATAATTTGTAGTGCCTACCTTTTACCAAAATATTTAAATATAAGTAGGCACTACAATTAAGTATGGCATTTATCCGCAGGAAGAAAAAAGGGAATACATTTTTTTACGAACTAGTTGAAACTATGCGCGAAGGGAAAAAGGTAAAGCAAAAAGTCGTACAGTACTTCCCTTCACTTGAAGCTGCTAATCTTTACTGTGAGCAAAAGGGGATTAGAAAACATGAAACTAAATTATTAATTTCACACGATGCACAAAAGCGGCTGAACGAAAAGCTTGACGAACTTAACAAAGCTAGGCCATTGCCGCAAAGCGCGTTGAAAAACTTAAAGGATAAATTCGAAATCGACATAACTTATAACTCCAATGCGATTGAAGGAAACACGTTGACGTTGAGGGAAACGTGGCTTGTCGTTAGAAAGGGAATAACAATTGGCGGAAAAACTTTGCAAGAGCACCTTGAAGCAAAAAACCACGTTGAAGCGCTTCATTACCTATTTGATTTAGTGAATCGTAAAAGAAAAATCAAAGAAGAAGATATTTTGGAGCTGCACAAACTTGTTCTGGATAAAATCGACCCTGAAAACGCTGGGAAGTATCGCAACGTACAAGTTTACATCAGCGGCTCTGCACACCTCCCACCTGCTGCAAGTGAAGTTGCACAGCTAATGAAAGAAGTTGTAAAACAACTTAACAACAAGGATAAGAAATCAAAGGCAGTTGAATCAGCGTCTAAAGTGCATTACCTAACTGCAAAAATTCACCCATTTACAGATGGAAACGGCCGATTAGCAAGGTTGTTGCTTAACTTACGGTTGATGCGATCAGGATTCCCACCAGTTGTGCTTCACAAAATTGAAAGAAAAAGCTACTATTCGGGGCTTGAAAAGGCCGACGACGGCGACCTCTATCCGTTAACCGCTTTGGTAGTGAAAAACGTTGAGAAGTCACTTGACATTTATCTAAGTGTAGTCACCTAAAGCACAAAATGTGAAAAATGTAGTCACCCAAATTTTACTATTTTTTCTTCAAGCCAGTGCGAGACAAATGAGCGAGGACTTGTTCAAAGTGATTTGCAAATTACCCCTACAAGTTTATAAAAGTTAGCTTTTTAGCGAAAATGTAGGGATAAGAATAAGGCGACAAATTTTGTCCACTATTTGCCCGGCGCTTTTTCCAGAAGTGTTGATAACAATCCCCGGCTTGAACTTTGCAACAACCGGATAGAAATCGCGAATTTTTCGCTCTCCCATTTTTGCTTTGCCTTTTCGCTTTGCATCGCGTAGAACAACTTCTTCAACCGGAGCAGTTAAAGTAAAAACAAAATATGAAAACTTCAACGCGGCAACGAGATGCTTTAACTGTGAAGGATGGTAAAACACGCCGTCAAAAATTACTATTTTTCCAGCGGATAATTTCTTGGTTGCAAGCGGAATTGCTATTTCATTTGCTTTTATCCGCTGCTTTTCAGATAAGCCAATTCCGTGTTTTTCTCGGATTTGGTCAAACGAAATGTAAACCGCATTTAATTTCTTCGCAAGTTTCTTTGCAACAGCTGTTTTTCCAACTCCAGCTGGCCCGCGGATGATTACATAAAAAGACATTTGAAATAAAGCTACCGCTAAACAAGACGTAAATCTCATTTAAAAAAGAGATTCCGAAAGCTGATTTGCCCTTTTTTTCTTTTCGGGCTAAAAGCCATTTTCTTTTTTATCAGCACAACGCTTTGCGTTGTGTCTGAGTCACAAACGCTTCAGCGTTTGTGCTCAAAAGAAAAGGGCTTTTGATTTGACGAGCTGTTAAGAAGTTCTTATTGTAGAAAAAGCCAATTAGCACAATTTGGCGAATAGATGCTAGATTGTTTGTTTCGACCTTTAGTGACCGTTAGCTACGCCACTCGCCTTGCGGCTCGTGGTTTACACTTCGATTCTATCAAACCCATCTGCTATGGGCGGTCTGAGCTGGCTCGTTTTAGGCCTGGCTTCGTCCTTAGATGCTTTCAGGACTTATCCAAATAGCGCGTGGCTACGCTGCATGCCGTTTAAATTCTATAGACAAAAGCTTAACTAGG
>OBEQ011237471.1_pt1 | contig 14778 bp, 15 predicted proteins | sample 1670901 | NCBI WGS metagenome assembly OBEQ01 (sample SAMEA104232315, study PRJEB22302) | groundwater metagenome | biome: forest; feature: aquifer; material: groundwater | place: USA | collected 2011-08-07 | depth 5.4 m
CTGATTCTTATGCAAACGAGCACAGGAAGTACCTAAAAAAGGAAGGGTTATGAAGAAGCTAAGTATTGTTATGTTGTTGCTTGTTGCTCACGGCGCCATGGCGCAGCGTAACCTTGTCGGGAGTGGATACCTTACTCCATTGCACAAGGGCAGCACAGTCACCTTTCAACAGGTGATTATGCCCATGTATGGTGAGAGCCAGATTATCGGCTCTCCTCGTATTCCGGGCAAGCTCCTTCAATTGATTGCCTATACGGGATCATGGAAGGCGCAAGGAGCTAAAGGCCGACTAGGGGTGTACGTAGAACATCTCACCGAGGTGGATCGCACGGCTTCGGTGGGTGCCTACACAGTTTTTTCCGCCAATGTACTCGGCGGAAAACTGGCAGGACCGTACTACATCGGCTTTAAACCCTCGGGCGGACCGTGGGAGCTAAACCCTCCTAACAGTCGCTTGATATGGCCTGCAAGTCGAGAGACTGCAGCAGGCCTGGGGTGGGCGCTCAACGTCCGTTCTGGCAAGGTAGCGACTTTCCAGATTGGACCATTGGTGGAGTGGAAACACCATGACATCTGTGCCCGAGTTCGCTTGGGTCAGATGGTCACCGGACCACTTGCCGGGAGCACCCAACTACGCGTGGAGGTGTTCCATGCGTTTTGAAACGATAATCAGAGTTCGTTCACCGGTTTGTGCCATAGTGCATAAGCCGGTTTTTTTATTTCGTGTATTTTCTTAGATACTCTGCTGGGGGTAAAATGATTATTCCAGTAATGGTCATGCCATAGTACTTACCAAAATGCTTAAAATCACCGGTTAGAAGGTGGGTTGCCTTGGCGCTGATTGCTGCAAGCAAAATTGGTTTATCTTTGTCGTGAACGGCAACCTCTTTTGGTAGCAATTGTGGAGGCATAGTCTCGACTATTTCAACGGATTTGATGAGAGTATGTAGCCTCGCACCATGCTCACTGGAGATAACGTTTCGTTCTGCCTCAGCCAGGGCGTAGGCAGAAGTGACAAACGTGACGTTCGAATTGTTTTTAGCCAGCTCCCACAGTTTCAACAATCCATTTTCCGCACTATATGCGGCAGAGAAGAGTACATTGGCGTCGAGGAAGACTCGATCCACTACTGCCTTTGCTCAGACTGTGTCGGTTTGTAATGGCTAATCTTCTCAGGGTCAAGACCGAGCTTCCTTACCTCATCCCTGGCTTTCTTATAATCTTCAGTATCAACCGCATTTGAGAGTAGAAATTCAGCTTGACGTTTTTTGGAGTAGATCTCAATTGGCAAGGTGACGGCTGGGCGAATTAATACGCCTTCTGCGTTCTCTTCGATTACCACTAACGCACCGTCCTCGATTTTAAATCGGCGGCGCAAGGAAGCCGGAATAACCACCGTGCCTCTTCGGCCCACTTTGCTGGTTTGAGTTTTAATAGCGTGCTCCTATGTCTGATGAAGCCACTTCGGGTGGCTTCACGTACTAAGGTTGCCGTGCAACCAATGTATGATAATCAGAATATCAGACATATTACATACAGTCAAATACTAGGCAGAAGTACCTAGAAGCAATTTATTTTGCGTACTGTTTAAATAGCTGTTGCACCGTGGCAAAGGCGGGTTTGTTTTTATCAATAGTGCAGGTGGCATCAATAGCTTTGGTTAAGCTAACTAAGCCCATACGCCCAGTGCCGGTAGTTAGGCTATCACACTGATCAGTGAGGGTAAACACAAACATGCCACTGACGGTTTTGTGGGCCTGGATATTAGGAATAAAGGTTTTTAGAAAATTAGCTTGATCTGCGGTGTTATCATCGAGGGTGCCTGCATCACGATTGGTTTCCACTACCCACAGCTCTTTTTTGTTTATGGTACGCACGTGGTCCGGAATGTCTAGGGAGGTGCCATCGTCCATTTTTTTAACCATGTCGTTGCCCATACCAGAGTACCAATCCCATCCCACAATCTCAAAATTAACCCCATCTTGAATTAAACGATCAATTACCCCTGTCCCAAGCCAGTTGGCACTAATAATGCGCTTGGCGCTTGGGTCTCCGTCATGAATGCCAGTGCTTAATCCTTTTAACAAACCAAGCAGGTGAGCATATTTTGTCTCGTCGTAATCGGTAGCTTTATTGCCGGGAAACCCCTGTTTAATGGCTACGCCAGAGGCTTCATTGGCTAGTTGATAGTAGTGCACCTTACCTTTGTAACGCGTAGCTAAATCTTTGGCGATTTTATACACACTACTCTCTGTTTGATCTTCAAAAAAACGCAGCGGCTCAACTACCAGTGTTGGTTCAAGCTTTCTGGCTACAGATAAGTTGACAAAATCATCATTTATTTGTGGATCTACCTCAATATTAGCTCGAGAATCGGTGGCTCCAAGCGTTTTTAGTAAATCGAGTTGGGAGATCAAATGGCCTCTACTATAGACCGCCCCTGGTTTATCAATACCAAATGCTCGAACAAGCGCGCCAAAGTGGGTAATGCCATTATTAGTCAGTTCTATAGTGGGGTTGCCCGTAGTAGCTGGAGTAGAAGTTTTGTGGCGGAAGTAGTTGAAATAGAAAAATGCGCCAGAACCAAGTGCTAATATCACTATGAAGGCAATTAATACTTTTTGCATACCTCTAGTGTATCCGATGTACATTCTTATTTCAAATCGAATCTCTTCTGCTTGAACATAAGCTGTGATAGGGTATCAATGAAAAAACATAAACACTTTTGGAACGCATAGATGAAAATTGGCATTGATGCTCGGTGTCTTAATTGGTCAGATAATACTATTGGTCCATATCAGCGTGGGCTGGTGCACACCTTACTGAACCATAAAACCACAGACACGGTGACTATTTTTGTGCCGGAAGGGGTTGATTTTCTCCACCACTCCTCTCAAATCGATGTGGTTCCAACAGACATACGACCGGGGAGCACTGCCGAGCAAATTGAATTTGGGCATTTGTTAGATCAGTATCAGTTTGATGTGGTGCACTTTTTGCATTTTTATCATCCTATCTCATATAACGGGACGCAGTACTACACATGTATGGATAGCGTGCCAATAAAAAACGGAGCTGCAGTACATAGCTCTGCATCTACCCTTGAGAGTATGTTGTTTCGGCATGCAATAAAAAAAGCCACCGCTATTATTACCCCGCTCTTAAGCATTAAACGGGAACTAGGTGAGCACTACAGAAGAGCTGCAGACCGAATTTGGGTCATTCCTCTCGGATCAGACATTGACAAAGCGGTAGTCTCCAGCGATAATGAGGAGCTTCAAGGCACACGAAAGGCATACATTGTTGGATATATATCGAACAATGCCAGCTTAGCTCAAATTTTCGAAGCATTTTCAACACTCCGGGCCAGCAACCGTTCCTTACAGTTAGTCCTTTGTGGTCAACCAAAACCACTCCTTGCACATGCGCAGGCTCTGGCATCTCATTTTCATTTTCACTCAAGCGTGATCATAAAAGACGAGGTGACTGATGCACAGCAAAATGAACTGTTTCAGCATGCTAAAGCAGTAGTTATACTATCGAGTGATACAGGTTACAATTTTTTAGTGACGAGAGCCATGCTGGGTAGAGTCCCGGTTCTGTGTAGTGCCACACCCAGTTTGATAGAAACCGCCAGTGGGGGAGCTCTCTATTGCAGCCCAGATGATCCGGTGCAGTTAGCTGATACCTTAAAAAAGGTTGTGACTGACCCACACCTGCGCCGTGTTTTAATTGAGCAGGGAACACAACGTCTGGCTGAACTGTCATGGACATATTGTGTGGATCACTTATTTGAGCGTTACCATGCTCTTTTCGTTCAGCACAAACAATGACATGATACATATACAACAACAAACTATTCTATCTAAGAAAGGATGCTCATGGATACGCAACAGTTAGCAATGCTTCTATCTTTTGGCGGAGCTCTATTGGCACTATTGTATGGTCTATTTGCAAGTGCTGCAATTATGAAAAAACCAGTCGGCACCAAAAAGATGGCCGATATTGCCCTGGCCATTCAACAGGGAGCCAAAGCCTATCTTAATCGTCAGTACTCAACCGTTGGACTGGTAGCGATTGTATTATTTGTGGTACTCCTCTATGTGCTTAACTGGCACACTGCTCTTGGATTCCTGGTGGGGGCAGTGCTTTCAGCCTTAGCTGGCTATATTGGTATGAACGTCTCTGTCCGCACCAATGTGCGCACCGCCGAGGCGGCCAAAGATGGGCTTGACCCGGCACTCCGCATTGCCTTCTTAGGAGGAAGCGTTACTGGCATGTTAGTAGTAGGCCTAGGGCTCCTAGCAGTGGCTGGGTTTTACGCTCTGTTTAAAGATACTGCAGCGCTTGTGGGACTTGGGTTTGGTGGATCGCTCATTAGTATTTTTGCCCGGTTAGGTGGAGGAATTTATACCAAAGGAGCAGATGTCGGAGCAGACTTGGTGGGTAAATTAGAAGCTGGTATCCCTGAAGATGACCCCAGAAACCCAGCCGTTATTGCCGACAATGTGGGTGATAACGTCGGCGACTGTGCGGGAATGGCTGCTGACTTATTTGAAACATACTCTGTAACCATGATTGCGGTAATGCTCTTGGGCACTATTGTGTTTAGTGGCAGTGAAAATGCTATTCTCTATCCATTAGCACTTGGCGGAGTGTCAATTGTCACGTCGCTCATTGGGACTGCTTTTGTGCGGCGGTTTGGCAACCAAGGTATTATGGCCGCTCTTTATAATGGGTTGGCTGTAGCCGGCGTGCTTTCGGCAATTGCATTTTATTTTGTCACCAAAACCTTTATGGCAGACCAAACTATGTTTGGTAGTCAGTACACGGTTAATAATTTATTTCACTCTTCATTAATTGGTCTGGCCACCACCGCTCTTCTGGTGGTGATTACTGAATATTACACCAGTACCAAATATAGTCCGGTTAAATCTATTGCTTCCTCATCTCAAACCGGGCATGGCACCAATGTCATTACTGGGTTGGCTGTATCATTACGATCAACGGCAGCTCCAGTGCTGGTCATCTGTGCTGCTATCTTTGCTTCATATTCCCTGGCTGGTATTTACGGTATAGCCATTGCGGTGGTAGCCATGTTGTCACTAACCGGCATGATTGTGGCCATTGATGCCTTTGGCCCTATTACCGATAACGCCGGGGGCATTGCTGAAATGGCTGAGCTGCCTCAATCAATCCGCACCATTACTGATGCGCTGGATGCCGTTGGAAACACTACCAAAGCGGTTACCAAGGGCTATGCCATTGGTTCAGCTGCTTTGGCTGCTATTGTGTTATTTGCCTCATTTGTAGCTGAGCTAAAGAACGCTAGTGGCATTGAATATACCTTTTCGCTGTCAGACCCGTACGTACTGATTGGATTATTCATTGGTGGCCTTCTGCCATTCTACTTTGCTGCTCTTTCTATGGAAGCGGTGGGTAAAGCAGGCGCTCAAGTAGTGGAAGAAGTGCGCCGACAGTTTAGAGAGTACAAAGGCATTATGAAGGGCACTGAAAAGCCAGATTATTCTGCCGCAGTAGACATTGTGACTAAATCAGCCATTAAAGAGATGGTCCTGCCAGCTCTTCTGCCAATTGTGGCCACCATTTTGGTTGGTATGCTGCTTGGCCCAGCCGCTTTAGGAGGCCTGTTGGTTGGTTCAATTGTAACTGGTATCTTTGTGGCTATATCTATGACCTCGGGTGGTGGAGCATGGGATAACGCCAAGAAATATATTGAAGAGGGCCATTTTGGGGGTAAAGGAAGCTTAGCTCACCAGGCTGCGGTAACTGGGGACACGGTTGGTGATCCATATAAAGACACTGCAGGGCCAGCTATTAACCCCATGATCAAAGTGGTAAACATCGTGGCGCTCTTAATTATTGGTCTTATTACCGAGCATCAGCTAACAAACCAGCAAAAGTGGGCAGTGCTTGCTGTACTGGTAGTGGTATTAGCCATTATTAGTTATGTGCGCCGCCCACAGAGTGTTGAGCCAGAAAAAGCCTAGGACTTTTTGTACCTATAGTTCAGGACCTGTCTCGCTAAATATAGATCGGTGGAGTTCAAATGTCCAATCACTCATCACCCGAAACTATCTATACCGTTTTGTCCTACGACGATAATGAGGTAGTGCTGCGCGACGAACTTGGAGCGGAGGTACATATATCTCGTAGCCTTCTGTCGCACCACATTACGGTGGGGGAGCGATTGTCTATTGAAGTAATGCCTGAAGAAGAGGCTAAGCTCCGGCGCCACCAGACTGCTAAAGAGCTGCTTCAGGCACTACTTAAAGATCAGTAAATCCTCTTGCAACTCTACTCACTATCGTTAGCATAAAGATGAGATAGTATGCTGGCAAAATCAAAATCACTGCCAAATAAAACAGAGGGCGCTGTGTCAACGGCATCATCATTGATGCACCGACACCGTGTTCTTATAGGCGCCGTTTCTGTCATTGCGGTGCTTTTGGTGGGTAGTGCCGGATACGCCCTTTATTTTGGTAACCGAGTACTGCCACAGCTGTCTGTAGCCGGTGTAGCTGTCTCAGGCAAAACGCTCCCACAACTTATTGATGCTGTGCAGAGCCAGGCCGAGAGCTTAAGCAGTGGTGCGGTAGTGCTCAAAGTAGGTGATGCCTCTCTCGACATTCACCCGTCTGATATTGGATTGGTCATTGATGCCAAAGCCACTGCAGACGCGGTGTATGGTTATGGCCGCCGAGTAGATTTTTGGTCCAGCGTTCTTGATATGGCGACTCAAGTAGTACACGCCCATAGCGTGCCATTTGTGGTTACTATCGATCAAGAAAAACTGAAGAAAGTTGTGGGTCAGTTTGCGGTATTAGTTGATCAACCCGAGGTCAATGCCGGGGTTAAAGTTGAGAGCGGTAAGGTGGTAGAAACCGGAGGGGTAGCTGGGCATCGGCTCAATCAGACCAAGACGGCAGAAGCGGTGGTCAACCATTGGCAAAATGGACAAATTGGCACCGTGGTTCTTGTCACCGACATAGTACAGCCCAAGATTACCAAAGGCAGCACCAAAGAGGTGATTACTCAGGCGGAGGTGTTGCGGGGGGTTAAAGTAACACTGCATGCCCCGAATAAAGATTATCATCCCTCCACGACCACTACCGATACCTGGATTGCCTCAGAAGTGAATGGTGAGCACATTCAAGCAGGCTATAGTAGCGAAGCGGTAAAGGCTTGGTTGCAAAAGGTTGCACCAGATGTAAATCAAGATCCAATTGAGGCCAAAGTAACGGTGACAGATGGTCACATAGCCATTAGTTCTAAAAGTGTTAACGGGCAGGTTCTTGATACAGATCAAACAGCCGCAGCTATTCTCAGCGAAGTACGACGCATGGTGGTAGAAGGACTGAAGCAAAAAACTCTCACCATCGCCCCAGTGCTTATTGTGCAGAAACCGGTGATTACTGAAACCAGCATTGCTTCTTTGGGTATTAATGAATTGGTTGGCACCGCTACTACCAGTTTTGTGGGAAGCCCAGAGAATCGTAAACACAACATTAGTATTGGGGCAAGCGCCCTGAATGGTATTTTGGTTAAAACGGGAGATGAATTTTCTACGCTGAAGTACTTAGGCAAGATTGATAATACCACTGGTTATTTACCAGAACTGGTGATTAAAGAAGACAAAACCACCCCTGAGTTTGGTGGGGGGTTATGCCAGGTTTCTACTACCCTTTTTCGAGCTGCCCTAAATACAGGGCTAAAAATTACCGAGCGGCGGAATCATCGTTATCGGGTAGGCTATTATGAACCACCGGTGGGCATGGATGCGACTATCTACGAAGGTAGTCCAGACCTGAAGTTTGTTAATGATACCCCAAACTACATCTTAATTCAGTCGCATATTGAAGGCACTAAAATTACCTTCGATTTCTATGGCACCAAAGATGGCCGGCGAAGTGAAACAACCGCCCCAGTGGTCAGCGATATTGTTAATCCTCCAGACCCTGATTATGTTCAGACCGATACTTTGCTAGAAGGCACTACCAAACAAACTGAAAAAGCCCATGCCGGGGCAAATGCAGCGTTCACCTATAGCGTATTTAACGCCGATGGGTCAGTGCATAACAAACAAACATTCACTAGTCATTATGTGCCATGGAGAGCTCGTTTTTTGGTAGGGACTAAAAAGGCTGATACTCCACCGGTTGACCAGTCACAGCCGTAAATGGCTAATTCACAATTCACAATGACTAATCAAATCCTAATAATCTAATGCATTTAGGTGTTCATTGGGTATTAGTTATTTTCCTAGCGTTTTGTGCCGAACAAATTAGAGAAAAATCCACCTTTGTGGCTTTTCTTGTGCGAAGTTGACTCGGCAGGAGCAGACAGCTGCTTTACCTGGTCTTTAAGGGTCTCTACTTGGTTTTGGTAATAGCCCAGCTGCCCGGCCATTTGAAAATTTTTTTCAGTCATGTCTTTGCTATCGTGCCGCAAATCTTCTTTTTCTTTGCGTAGCTCTTCGAGCTGCTTTTCTAACAACTCTATAGCCCGGGCCACGTTTCCATCTGAGGGTACTGAGGTACTGTGTACATCAGAGTTTTCAGTAGTCTGTTTAGTACTCTTTTGTGATACCCTTGTAGCAGTCTGTGCAGTAGTGTCCTTAAGAGTCTGCTTTAATTCCTCTAGCTCTTTACGACTGAGGCGCATCTCTTGCCCATTAAAGCCTTCTACATATTGTTTCGAAAGCTTGCCACTGCGTACGTAGGAACGCACAGTAGCAGCCTTTTTCCCCAGAATTTGCATGGCCTCGCGTAGGCTAACATCAAATGTAGTTTCACTCATAGACACTCCTTATTGCTACCCCCATTACAGGCCTACACTAGGGTGTTTATATTAGGCTGTCAATAGGGCTGTTACATAGCCCTCTAATAACACTGTAACATAATAGTGTAGCAAGCGGTCGTTGAAAATTAGGTAGTGCCCTTGATAGTTATAGAGAGATATTGAATACTGTTCTCATGAATCCTACAGAAAACGCAGTACTCCAAACCCTGGCCTACTTTGAGCAGTTTGAGCGAGCGCTAACTATAGAAGAGCTACATCAATTTTTGTGGGATAAAGCAGTATTTCAGAGCGGTGTGCAAACCATCGTGAGCGATTTGCGTAAACAAAAGCTGGTTGTGATGGATGACTATATTGGGCTTAGCAAAAGCTCAGTGGCGTCCACTAAAGAACGCCAAGAGCTCCTCATGGTGCGACGGGCTAAAGCGCTCCGCATCGCCAGCACTCTACAGCAGCTGCCAGGAGTGCACTCAGTTATTTTGATCAATAGCTCTGCGCTTCAAACCTTAACCAGAGAGAGTGATATCGATTTTTTACTCATCACCGAGTCTGATTCTCTCTACATTAGCTGCACTCTGGCTATTCCACATTTAGAATTACGCCGACTAATGAAGAGCAGCCACCGGCAGGCTGGCAAAGCGTGCCTAGGATATTGGGTAACTGAGCATGATCTTGAACTACATCAATATCAGACAGAAATGCATTCTGCCGCCTATTGGCTGGCCAGTATGGTGCCGCTTAGTGGATACGCTGGTTATACAAGACTGATAGCCGAGAACTCTTGGGTGCACCAATATTTACCCAATTGGACCATGCACGAAGTGGCCCACCTACCCGAACTACCACCCTATACCTGGTCTGGGGCACCCTTAATTAACCGGCTGCTATGGCCGCTCCATCGAGCTAAAGTGATGGCAGACCCGACCTTTCGCAACTCGTCAGAAATGGTCTGTACTTTGGACAGATTAAAGCTGCACTCTATTGATCAACGTCCAGAGTATGGTCAAAAAATGCAAAGCATACTTGACATTTTGCTTCAAAAACACTAAACTTTTCCTAGAAAACAACCGATTCACGAAAGGAGAGTTATGTTTCAGCCACTCGGCGACAAAGTGCTGGTTCGTCCACTCAAAAACGACGAAATGACTAAGTCTGGCATTGTACTGCCCGACACCGCCAAAGAAAAACCAGAGGAAGGTGAAGTAATTGCTATTGGTACTGGCAAGTATCAGCACGACAAGCTAGTGCCACTAGAGGTTAAAGTGGGTCAAAAAGTGATGTTTAGCAAATACGGCCCAACTGAAATTAAAATTGATGGCGAAGAGCTATTTGTGCTCTCTGAATCAGACATCCTAGGAATTATTAAATGACGCTCTAGCGTTATCCTGAACCCGATTCAGGATCTCAAGAGATTCCGGATCAAGCTAATGCTTGTAGTTGCTCCTCAAGGTCGCAACCATCAAGTCCGGAATGATATGTAAAGAATGAAAGGAATTACACATGGCAAAGCAAATTCAATTTGGTGAAGAGGCCCGGGCTGGCCTAAAGCGTGGCGTTAATATTATTGCCGACGCGGTTAAAGTATCTATGGGTCCCCGGGGCTTAAACGTTATTTTAGACAAGGGTTTTGGTGCTCCAACCAGTACGAACGATGGGGTAACCATTGCCAAAGAAATTGAACTCGAAAACAAATTTGAAAACATGGGTGCTCAGCTTATTCGTGAAGTAGCCGACAACACCAATAAAGCTGCTGGCGATGGTACCACCACTGCTACTGTTTTGGCTCAGGCGTTAATTAACGAAGGCCTCAAAGTAGTGGCCGCAGGGGCTAACCCAATTGCGGTGCGCCACGGTATTGAAAAAGGCACCAAAGCAGTAGTTGAAGCTATTAAAAAGCAGGCCAAACAAGTCACTGGCAAAGGTGAAATTGCCCAAGTAGCCTCAATATCTGCCAATAACGAAGAAGTAGGTAATTTGATTGCGGATGTAATGGATTTAGTCGGCAAAGATGGTGTCATCACCGTAGAAGAGTCTCAGACTCTTGGGTTAGATAAAGAAGTAGTAGAGGGTATGCAATTTGACCAGGGCTACATTTCTGCCTACATGGTAACCGATTCTGCTCGTATGGAAGCAGTGCTTGAAAGCCCATACATTCTAATTACGGATAAAAAAATTGGCAGTATTCAAGAAATTTTGCCATTGCTTGAAGCGCTGGCCCAAGCGGGCAAAAAAGAGCTGGTAATTATTGCTGAAGATGTAGAAGGCGAAGCTCTAGCCACCTTGGTAGTAAACAAAATCCGCGGTGTGTTCTCGGCCCTAGCGGTGAAGGCTCCTGGGTTTGGGGATCGTCGCAAAGACATGCTCATGGATATTGCCACCTTAACCGGTGGGCAAGTGATTTCAGAAGATTTAGGGCTAAAACTGGAAAATGCTGATATTACCAAGCTTGGTCGGGCTCGAAAAGTAGTAGCCGACAAAGACAACACCACCATTATTGAGGGCAAGGGTGAAGCGGCAGCTATTAAAGCGCGGGTAGCCCAAATTAAAGCCCAGATTGAAAAAACCACTTCAGATTATGACAAAGAAAAGTTGCAAGAGCGCCTAGCCAAACTAAGTGGTGGAGTGGGCGTGATTAAAGTAGGTGCCTCCAGCGAAGTAGAACTGAAAGATCGCAAATTCAAAATTGAAGATGCCTTAAATGCTACCCGCGCAGCTGTTGAAGAAGGCATTGTATCTGGTGGAGGAGTAGCCTTAGTAGATGTTATTCCGTCGCTAGACTTGGTCAAAGTAGATGGCGATGAAAAAGTGGGATTGCAGATTTTACGCAAGGCCATGGAAGCCCCCCTACGCCAGATTGCCGAAAACGCTGGTAAAGATGGTGCGGTAGTAGTAGAAAAAGTACGAAACATGGAAAAAGGTGATGGCTACGATGCCGCCGCTGATGCCTATGGCAACATGATCAAAGCGGGCATTATAGACCCAGCCAAGGTAGTACGCTCTGCCCTGCAAAACGCCGCTAGCGTGGCCGCAGTGGTTCTAACCACCGAAGCCACCATTACAGACCTGCCAAAGAAAGAAGGAGCCACAGGCCTTCCTGGAGGCGCTGGAGGCATGGGTATGGGCGGCATGGATTACTAAAATTCAACTGATCCCCTCTCCGCTTTAGGGGAGAGGGTTAAGGTGAGGTGTCATTACAGAAAGAGCGGAGCAATCCGCTCTTTCTGTTGTATGGTAACTCGTCGTAGTATATACTTACGTAAACGTCCCTCCTTGATGACAAGAGCCCCTGGGCTCTGACTGATTGAAAGATCAGCCTAGTCGAGGAGGTCATTTTATATTAGTAGTACTCAGTTTTGCCACGATTAAAAATAAGAAATTCGGATTTGATTAGTTTAGATACAATAAGATATGAGCGATTATCTAGAGATTCATGTTTACGGTAAAGTGCCCATCCGAAATAATCGACAGCCTGGTTACATAGATCAAATTTCGAATCATGGAAGTATAAAGCATATGAAGTTTCTGCATAATGCTTAATTAAAGATTTGAAAGTTTGTTTTAATATGCCGCGTTTCTTCTTCTCAAATAAGCTGCTAAAAACCAAGACCACATGTTCATAGCCGTTCCATGTCGCGCGGTTGAAGGTGTATTTCAATAAGGCTTCTCCCATTTTCATATACAATTCAATCGGTTGCTGATGAAAAAGAGGGTTAGCTTTGTTCTTATGAGCTATAACTGCATCAATTCTTGCTCCATAATCTCCATCAGTTAATATTGAAAAAACGTTATCTCTAACAGACTGGATATCTTCGGAAGCGTGAAAATAGCCACGCTCTTCCATGCTTGTTCCACAACTGTAATTCGGGAGAAGTTTATAGCGTAAGTCCATTAATTTCGAGCCGATCTCGAAGGGGTTAGTTGTGCTTAATGCTGTTAAAATAAAATATTTGGTTCCAGAAGGACTAAAATCAAAATTCCCCGATTCATCTATAAATATATAAAGGGTTTTCATGAATTAAGTTCGCATATTACATACCCAGTATTTGCGGGTGGAGTAAATTGATATTTTCCATTCAGCAAATTCTCTAGCACGGGCATTTCTTTGTGATAGAGGTAAGCCGTTTTGGGAATGCCCAAAATATCAGCCGCGTTCAAAATGAAGGCCATTTCTTTCAAGAAAAACTCTATGCCAATATCGATTGCCTCTTCTATTGGGAGTGCTGTCCGATGGTGGTCGATTACTTCTTTGGTGGTTTCTCGAGCGTCGCGGTGAAATTCTGCGTCATTTTTGTGGAGGTCTTTTAGGGCATCGTATATCGAAATATATCTTTGATCGTTCTCAATGTCGTTCCAGCGAATAAAGCGTATTGGCACTCCAAGTTCCTTGGCAATCCTTTCGCATTTATTTTGCAGGTTGTTACAGGCAAGCATGGCTTTTTGCCGCGCTTTATTTTCGGGATACCCGAGGCTCATAAGAGTATGAATCGCTGGTACATCAGGGCACATAATAGCAACGTGCTTAAAATTATTGTTAGCCCACGATATGAGTGCATGAATGTTTTCGTCTTTGAAATAACTATTGCGGATACTCAACCCAATCAAAGCGCCTTCTTTTTCTTCAAGGGCTTCTTTACCAACTTTTGAGTGCGAGTGAATAATCATCTTTGAGTATTTATATCACATTCAGGTTAGAGAATCGATGGATGATATAGACAGATAAAGCTATTCGCTCTTTTTGGTAAAGTCACTAAAAATTTCTTGACTTAGGGCATAAATGTATTACGCTTAAATAAATGGAGAGGAATAATGGAAGAAGGTTTAGGTAGTCCAGAGCAAGAACAAACCCCAGATTTTTCGCCCCACAGCAATATGATGGAACTGATGGGTCAGCTTGGCCAAATGTGGACTGCGAGAGAAGTGATCCGTAATTCAAGGGGAGAGGTAGTGCCCATTGATCATATAATGAAAACCATCACTACACTGCGAGAGTGGGCTCGTCAGGTACCAAAAGAGCAAAAACCGCCACCAGTGCTTGATAAATGGCTTGCCGAATCTGGCGTTACCAATACTGGTCATTTGCGATCAAAAGTGGTTGAACTTTTGAGCTCAGGCATAGATGTTGTTGATGCTTCTGCAATGACTGATGCAGATCGGGAGCGTTTCAATAAATTACAGGGTCATCAGTAAATACCATCTCTAAAATGGCTTAGTTAAGAAGAGTGGGAGAGTCCGCTCGTTTTATATGTAAAATCTGATATATTGTGCATGGATGTTCTACCAGGGGAGGTACATTTCAATGAGTAAAGTTCTAATTGTGCAAAATATCAGTCGTGAAGGACCGGGGCTAATTGGTCCAATGCTGCGCTTGCGTAGTGCAGAGTACGATGTCGTAGACTTAAGCGCTGGTCAAGCATTTCCAGATCCGCTCAAGTACAATGCGCTCATTGTCCTCGGCGGGCCGGACAGCGCCAATGACCAGACGGAAAAAATGCAAAAGGAGGTAGTACAGGTTACCAGGGCAATTGATAATGGGCTGCCCTATCTGGGCATTTGTTTGGGGATGCAAGTGCTGGCCAAAGCGTGGGGTGGCGAGGTGGTGCCAGCACCAGTTAAAGAAGTTGGTTGGCGCGATGCCAAAGGCGAGTTTTATAGCGTGGAGATAAGCCACCATGCTGAAGAAGACTTGTTGTTTCGGTACATTCCAAACCCGTTCCCTGTGTTTCAACTGCATAGTGAAACGGTAAAGCCGCCCCCGGGTTTAAGCGTCATTGCTCAGGGTAAATGGTGTCATACGCAGGCAATTCGGGCAGGCCAAAACGCTTATGGCTTGCAGTTCCATGTGGAGCTGACAAATCGAATGCTCAACGAGTGGGCAGAGGAAGATGCGGATTTGCAGAAGCTTGATTACAACAAGCTTCGTGAGGACTTTGCAGCCATCAGCAAAGAATACACCAAAAG
>OBEQ011765349.1_pt1 | contig 14778 bp, 20 predicted proteins | sample 1670901 | NCBI WGS metagenome assembly OBEQ01 (sample SAMEA104232315, study PRJEB22302) | groundwater metagenome | biome: forest; feature: aquifer; material: groundwater | place: USA | collected 2011-08-07 | depth 5.4 m
AGTCAGAGTTTTGTTCAAAAAAGGTTCGAGCGGCGTTCAGTAAATGCGACATTAGAAAATCTTAACGAGCAGAGCGAGTTTTAGATTTTCTTATGCCCTGCCAACGGGCGGGGCAAGCAAATTCCATTGACAGTAGTTTTCCAATGCGTACAATGATTCGTATATTCGTAACGCATTTGTAATTCGTAGATAGAGCGAAGCGAACATGCAACTCGTCCCCTCAAAAATATTTTTCACGAAAGGCGTAGGCGTCCACAAAGACAAACTCGCCTCGTTTGAGCTGGCGCTCCGCGAAGCAGGCGTCGCGCACTGCAATCTCGTTTTGGTTTCGAGTATCTTTCCGCCCGTGTGCAAGCGTATTCCTAAGGAGGAAGGGATGAAGCTTTTGGCGCCGGGCCAGATCGTTTTTGTGGTCTATGACAGATTAGAAACAAGCGAGCCGAATCGCTTGATCGCCGCTTCGGTTGGGTGCGCCATCCCCGCCGATTCTACCCAGCACGGTTATCTTTCCGAGCATCATGCTTTCGGCGAGAGCGACGAGAAAGCGGGGGACTATGCCGAAGACCTTGCGGCTTCCATGCTCGCAACGACCTTGGGCATTGAGTTTGATCCGAATCAGGCGTGGGACGAGCGCGAACAGCTCTACAAGATGAGTGGCAAAATCGTCAAAACCACGAACGTCACGCAATCCGCGATCGGCAACAAAGATGGTCTCTGGACCACTGTCTTCGCCGCCGCGGTCTTCTGCGACTACCAGCCGCTCACGCAAAACGGGCCAGCCGGCGGAGGCACGGCTTCAAATTAAAATTCGTTTGGATTAGAATCAACGGGAGCCGTTGTCCCCATAGTTCCCGCCGCCGATAAAACTTCGGCGGGCAAGCAACGGACAAAATGAAGCCCCCATAGCTCAATGGAAAGAGCGACGCTCTTCTAAGGCGATGATCCGGGTTCGACTCCTGGTGGGGGCGCACAAGCAAAAGGCAGAAACATTACATCCGCGGTTTGTTGAGTTATATGAACGATCGTTTCCATAACTCAACATAAATGATATACTAATTTAACGCTAGATAAGGAAGTAAATTTAATGAAGGGAGATATTACCATACAAGTTCTCGAGGCGTTGGGGGATACAGCGATTGCGCTTGCGGATCTTTTTGATGTTTTTCTTTCGGTGGGGTATGGGGCGTCTCTTGGTAAATTTGAAGCTGAATTAAGAAAACGAGAAAGGTACGAAACGCCAGAAAGGAAATTATCTCAAAGATATTATTCTCTACTGCATCAATTGGAAAAACAAGGATTTATCGAGCGAAAAAAGCGAACAAATGGGATTTTCATACGTATGACCGCGGTAGGAAAGGGAAAATTAAACGCGCTCAAAAAACGGAGAAAAGAAATGTTCCCGAAGCGATATTACGAAACAGAAGAAAATAATCGCAGATTTACCATCATAGCTTTTGATGTGCCCGAAAAAAGCAAGCGAAAGCGAAATTGGCTACGGTCTGCCCTGGATCATCTCGGGATGAGCATGATACAAAAAAGCGTATGGGCTGGGAAAATAAAATTACCAAAAGAATTTCTGAAAGACCTTCGAGAGTATGAAATTATTGAATATGTTGAAATTTTTGAGGTTACGAAAAGCGGAAGCTTACGACAGGTAGATTAAGAAAAAGGAGATGAGGGATAGTGGATACGGTACGATAAAATAATGAAATTTTGATTTGTTGAGTTATAAGAACGATCGTCTATAAAAATCAACAAATCAATAAATGAACAATTTAGACTTTTCTGTGTGCCCTCGGGAGGATTTGAACCTCCAACCCTTTCGGGACGTGGTCCTAAGCCACGCGCGTATGCCAATTCCGCCACGAGGGCAACTATATAAGTACAAAAAAAATGCGCTAAAAACGCTTGATTTTCCTCGCAGTATAGCAAGCGGCGGGGGGTTTGACAAGTATAAATTTATATGCTAGCATTAAACCGCTCTGAGAAATATCTCAGATGGCTCTTTGTAAATTTAAAAATCAAGTTCGAATGTGCGTCATATAAGCGCACGGAAAAGGAGCGTTATGGATATAACAACTATGAGATGGCTTACCAACGCCATTGTTGCGGTGATACTTGTTGTGTTGGTGGGGGGCTTCTTCTGGTTGATTGATTGGCTAGGAGGGTGGGCATGGATTTCTCAACACTGGCGACAAGATCAGATGAAAAAGCGTGACACAAAAAACGGCTTGGGCAGGACATTGTTTGCGATTTTCTGCTGGATAGCCGTATTTGCCGAGATGGTTGTGTTGAAGCACATGCTTATGCCATCTGTCGGCGAAGCTGATCCTCCTTATCCATGGCTTCCTCTGTCCCTTGAGATTTTTGCATGGCTTATCGTAGTCGGACTAACCTTTCCCCGTTTCTTGGTTTTTGTGCCAGCGGTGACGGGGCTCGCAGTCCTCAATATTTTTTCCGGCAAACTGCATTCGGTGAAGTCGGGATTACACGCGAAATTTCCGTGGGAAGAAGTCCGAAAGGAGAATTTCAGAAGCTTGAAGTCCGTGGACTTGGACAAAGTTACGGAAACCTATGCTGCCCAAGATGGGCCGGAAATGCAGGTGACGTATTCCTGTCAGTACGCTCCGGATCCAGATCTCTTCGAGAGCTACATTACGGTCGATCCAGCCGTTATTGAGAGAGGAATTCGGGGTCTCTTGAGTGGTATTCTATCGAGTATCATCGGTAGCGATGACGCAGAAGGCGTAAGGAAGAAAGTTGACGATATTCGGCAAAAGCTCTGGAAAAAGCTTCGCGAAGCTCAATTCGGCGATGACAGTATTGAAAAAAGATACGGAATAACATTGCTGATTGCGCCAATTCATGATATTGATTTTCCGGAGGATTATGAGAAATCGAGAACGGCAAAGTTGCGGGCAGAAAAGCTTGTGGATACCCTAAAGGTTATCGAAGGCGATCATGCCATCAGTCGTGAAAGGGCAGCGAGGATCTATTTCGTTAACGAAGGGAAAGCGGCGCAAGACCAGAAGGTTTTCACCGTCGAAGGATTGGAAGGCCTTGGCACTGCCGCCGAAACTTTCGCCAAGACTCTTGAGAGAGTTTTCTCAAAACCAGAAGGAGGTAAATAGGCGATGCCCGAAAATCGAGAACGGGAAGTCGTATGCGAAAGAGATTTGAGTATGGTTTCTGGCTGGGGACGGAAGATTGCCTTGTTTTCTGGCATAGCTTTTGTCTTCGTCCTGTTTATGTGGGCAGTGTCGAAATCTTCTGGCGGGTCGTCAGGACCAGGAACGGCCGTTGTCACGTCCGCCTCGCGCATTATCCGTGTGTCAGATGTATGGACCGATGTGCGGCTCCCGAAGTATTTTTGCTTTCAGCTCGATCCGGATAAAAAGATTCTGATCCGGCTTGCGGACGGCAGAGAGTTCGAAGAATTGCCCGGGCGGAAATTGTTTTACCAAGGGAAAGAAATCCCGGACTTGGGGAACGTTCCCGGATTCAGCATTTCGATCAAAGCCGCCGAAAGCGGTACGATTGCAAGGGTAGTCTTTTCGGAAGTTCCGAAAGATTCTTAAGTATCGCACCGCCACCCTCGGCAACACACCCCACTTTTGCAAGCGGCAACGCAAGCGAAGGTGGGGCTTTTTTTATTTTTCGCTTTGCGAAAAAATTTACCTCAACATTCCAGGGTTTTTGTGCATCGTTTCCAACGCGGAGGTTTCTGGTTTTTGGGAAGTCCCGCCAATCTCCGAAGGACGAAGTCCTAGGGTAGATTGGCGTAGATCCCGTTTGTCCGCGATGAAATCACTATCCATACTCTCATTGGGAGATCTACGGGATCGCGCCAACTGTAGCCGCTCGTTTCACTCGCGGACAGTTGCGGGACTTTCGGAGGCGCCAAAAGATTGGTCTTTCGCGGAGCGAAAGTTTTGGCGCTGAGAAGCAGGCGGCGGTTTTCCGCTGGAGAAAACCGAACGCCGGTTCCCGAAAACCAGAAACCGGAGCAAATTTGACAGAATCTATAGGCATGCTATAATGGCGGCAGGCTAGAAGATAGCAATTTTTTGAGAAAAACCTCGGCTCGCGCTGGGGTATATAAGGAGAGTGAAATGAAATGCAGAATATTTAGTTTTGTTTTTCTTCTGTTTTTCGGCGGGGCGAAAACATCTCATGCCGAAGGATTTTGGCGGGCGCTTGGGGCGAGCGTGGTGGCAGGGTTGCCACACGTTTCCTCGCCGCTACTTCAGCAGCAGGGAATAACCGTGCATGGCCATAATATGGTCATCACAAACAACTCTCGGTTTTTTTGCAAGATCATTGTGTACGGAAAAGAAGTGGCGCAACTCGGGCCCGGAGACAGCGGCTACGACGATCGGCATTTCGAGCCGCTTTCGCCGCAACTGCCGGCTGTGGCGCTTTGCTACCATAATCCCGAAATGACGGAATATGTCGGCGCCACGGGACAGATTTTCCAACTTTCTTCCGGGTATCCGACGTCATTTTCGTGGACGATATCAGAGGGTGAAGTTCGGGGGCCTGACGGAAATCAAGCGCCGACTGATGTAGTCCCCGAGCACAAGCCCGAGGAAAAGAAAGCGACATTTCCTCGCGAATGGTGGAATGCGACGAGCGGCGTGCAAGTGGTGAATAACACGCCGTACTCCATGACCGTCCGTATCAATGGGCAGAATCTTCGTATCAATGGGCAGAATCGGGCCGTTGCCACGAGCGAGCTCTATTACCTTTCTGCGAAGGAAATCTACGGCTTTGTGGGACGGGAGCTCACGATACAGCTCGTTTTTACCGACGAGAACCACCTTGTCGGGACGTATACGTATTCCGTCTATGTGCCGACACGAGGCGTGTATGCGTACCAGCTCATCGTGGGGCCGCATGATATTCAGCGGCAGTACTAGTTTCGTGATCCCCTTTTTGGCGCGTGCCAGCGAGGGGATTTTTTGTACAAAATAAGAAAACAAACTCCCGAAGTTGGGAGCTTGTTTTTTGAAATCATTCCTTACTGTTCAGACATGCCCTTGATGAAATATTACGGGCGGCGTTTCTTGGCTAGGAGGGAGGGGGCGTTGCACTCGGAGTCAAGATATCCTGAACGAGAGTTGGTATCCCGTAAGCCAAAACCCCTATCGCTATGGCGATCAGCGCGTACAGAAGTTGGCTATGGGCCTTTTTTATTCGTTCGGGATTATCTCCTGCCGTGAGATATAGAAATGCGGCGTAGAAGATCATAGTAATCGCGACAATCCAAAAGATGTTCGCAACCCAGAACAGAATTTTGTTGAGAACGCTAATAAGATTGTCAACGCTTTTGATTGGTGGATCATTCGTTGTGGCGAAGGCGACTTGAGATACAGCTAATGAAACGGCAATTATGACTCCGACATCTCGGATAAAAGAAAAGTTAAATTTCTCCAATTGGCCGGAACCTATGAATATTTTTCTCATATTTTTTTATTTGCTTTATACAACAACCCTTTAATATAAGGGTTGTTGAGAAAGAAAACAATTACAAACCCTGATGGAGGAATGTATTCACTAAAGCTGGCAAACCGTAGGCGACCAATGCAACGGCAATGGCGATAATTGCATAAAGGAACCGATGATTTGCTTCCTTGATCTTTTCAGGATCGCCGTTTGCGGTGAGGTATGTGAAAGCAGCCCAAAAAACGTATATTGCGGCGAAAATCCAAAATGCAACGGATATCCACCCGAGGGCAGCTTTGAACGTAGCAAACCCCTGACTAACAGTTGGAACAGGGCCCGATGGACCGGGAACCGGGGCTGGCTGCGGAAGATAATTTTCTTGAGCGAACGTCGAGAGGGGGATAATGAAAGGCACAAGGAGATACGTTATTTTTCTTAACACAGATTTCATAAATGGATAAAACTTCCTAAGTCGATCGACCTTTTATGGATGTTTTTACTGTATCATATTTTCTTTGTGAAAGCGAAGGGGGTTATGGTTTGAAGATATCCTGAATAATATAGACCACGCCATTCGCAATCGTAATAACCGCAAACCCCACCACTGCATATAAAAGCGTCCGCCGGCCGGATTTGACTTTTTCCGCATCTCCGCCAGCTGTCATTAACTGAAATCCCCCGATTAAAACCATAATGGCAACAATCGGGATCGAGATTTTAAATAAAGCGCTGATGATGGCTTCGGCAACGCACTGGAAGCCGGAGCCACCGCCGTTATCGGGGCAGTTTAAGGGGTTCGTGAGGGTGATGGTATCGCCCCCGGTGCAACCGCTTGCGCTGCCGGTGCATGCCCCGCCGTGTGCTATTCCTCCGAAAATAACGAAAACCGCGACGGATAGAAACGCAATTTTCAAAAGACGCTTGGACATTGATTTAGTATATCAAAAATAATGAAGTATGAATAATGAATTGTGAATGATGCACGGCGATTATAATCAGACACAGAGATTACACTTTCAATTCAATCCTCTCCTTTCTTTCGTCAAAAATGACTTCTCGATAGTGTTTGAAGAACGTTCTCCCCAAAAGAGGAACCTCAATTGTGTTCGCGAAACCAACAAGGGTGGACAATTTTCGAATATCTCCCTGAACCTGAATTTCAAGATCATGAAAATAAATATCTACCGTTTGCCCTCCAACGCCCACTACTCTCGCGGGACCTTTTCCAGTTTTAATATCTTTAATACCGACAAGCTCCGCTAATTCTTCAGGCATCAAAACAGTGTCGGCTCCGGAATCAAGAAGCGCGAAATATGGGCTTGGCGTGCTCTGGGTTGCGCCGTGAAGATAGATTGGCAGATAGGGGCGAGGGATTTTCGGCGCAAAAGGATCGGCGCTCTGATGAATCGGAAGTTTCTGATATGAAAACTTCATTGTGAGCCCATCTCAAAAATAGTTTATTCCCCAAAACGGTTATTTTCGGCTCCAAACCGTTTTTCCCTCCGCGAAATAGCGACGGCTATTCCTTGTCGTGAGAAAACGGTTTTCGCTCGAAAATCCCTCATTTTGGATCGAATACTATTTTTGAGATGGGCTCATGGCGCCAAAAAAGCATCCGAGCGAGGGACTTTAAAGAGGACTATGTTTGGTGTTTCGCCTGAGGCTCGAAACGCTTCGGCGTATGTTTTACCGCTCGCAACAATCTTATTTTCATCGGAAACGGCAATCCATTCGTTCTCGTACTTTCTCATTTCCTCGCTCAACGCGCCTAAATCTATGTTTTCTATAGAAATTGTGTTCATTTTTTTGAAGCGTATTTAATCGTTGCAAATACCTGATTTTTGGTAAGGCGATATTCCCGTATCACTTCTTCGATCGTTGTCCCTGCGGCAATATGGCCGACGATTGTTTCCACCGGCACACGCGTACCGGCAATGACCGGCTTGCCGAACTGAACCGTTTGATCAACGCCGATATGAGGAAATAATTCTTTCATGTTGCTTATACTACCGGATATTTGTGACGTCGTCAACACGCTATTTACCGGCAGCCGGTGAGGCGAATTTTCTTTTACGAGCTATACAACTTGCTGTGCATGCCAATGACTACAAAAATAGCGGTGCCTCGACCAATCAATCTGTAAATCGCTCGCAGGTCGTCGCCGATACTCACGCTCCGATATCCCACATATTTGCCTTTGAGCGGATGATTGCTGAGAAGCGGAGCAAACGGGTCTTTCTCAAAAAGCGAAAGCTGCGCCATTGCCCGCTGTTTTTCGGACTTCCGAAGTTTTTTGTATTCTTTCTCGAAGTTCCTGTGAAAAACTATGTTCATAGCGCGTCAAGGTAAGCGGAAACTTCCTCCGTGGTTTTGAGCGCCGGAGAAAGGTTTTTGCCCGTTTCAATATCTTTTTCGATTTGTCCCAGGAGCCGTTCAAGTCCTTTCGACATACAGGGAATCGCGGAGAAATTAACCGAACGGTTCCGCACAAATTCCTTTAAATACGCATTGATAATCGTGCCAAGCGGCAGGCCCAATTCCGCTGCGAGTTTTTGAGCTTTCTCTTTCGTGTCTTTATCGGCTTTGACGTTGAGTACCGTTTTCATATCCTGAAGTATATACGATGGTTTACATACGTCAAGAGGTTATTTTGCGCAATTACAGGCAGCCGTCGAGGCGGATGTTTTGGTTGATTCAAAAACTGCCGGAGGCGCCGCCGGTGTTCACGAGCACATCCCAGTGATTGTTTTCTCTGGCATAGACTACTCCGGAAGGGCTACGATATTGAGGCGCACCATCACTACTTCGCGTCGGAGGAGTTGCACGGGGAAATTTTTCGATATAGGCGTTCAGATCATCTGAAAGCCGAAGATCAACCTTATAGCCATTTGCATGGCTTAGTGCAGTAGTTCCCGAACCGACATCGTGTCCCGGTTCGGTTCCTCCCGTAACGTAAACATAGCATGCGCATTTTTCCTTAAGTCCGATAACTTCATCTACCGTTGCTTGTCTCATATTAGCGAGACTCACGCAGTTTGTCGCAATGCTTGGCGGGAAGCATGCCCTCAAAACACCGTTGATTTTCTGAATTAATTGGCCCCGCGCCTGCGGATCGGTGAGAGTGTCAGCCGCCGCGCCGCTACCCGCCTCTCCTGCTGGCGCTACCGTCTCCGGCGGTTTCAACTTCTCAAGCGTCGGCAAATTCAAATTCGTGAGATTCGGATTGATCGTGTGGAGGATGAGATATGCGCCCAAAAGAAGCAGGAGTCCCCAGAGGGCGCCCGAAATCCACTCGCGGCCGTCGCTTTTTGCCGACGGGCTTCCTGCCGCGACCACATACTTGATGCCGCCGTAGACGATCGCGCCGAAAGCAAGAAGCCCGCCGATTAAAAGCGCGAATTGATACACTTGCGCAACCACCGCGCCGGGATTCGCGGCGGGAGTTTGCGCCGCTGCGCCGTCCACGTGCACCTCATGTGCGTGCGCGACCGGAAAAATGCAAAGTGCAAAAATCAAAATGAAAAATGACAATGCAAAATAGAAAATGTTCCAGCGGAGCCCGCTTTTAAAATTTTGAATTTTTATTTTCGTTTTCATAACTATAGTTTTATGTTCCATGATTTATGATCCAATCTGCCCGCCGGGGATGTTCGCCGGATTGCATTGGATATTGGGCCACGCGAGGCCTCCTGAACCCTCCGGAGATGTTTTCGATCCGATTGCCCATAAGAAGGTGCTTAAAATCAGAAACGAGCCGAGGACAATCGCGATGCCTTGCACCGCTTTCCAGAGCATCTGTCGCCCTTTTTTGAACTGATCTTCGGAGCCCCCTGCGGTAAGAATATAATATCCGCCGATTAAAAGGACAATCGGCGCAAAGACAAAGAGCGCGAGCGTCATCCCGAAGTATACGAAATTCTGGGATGTTTCCACGAGATCGCACAAGCTTTTGCAGGGATCGCTGAAACTTCCGTCGCCGTTCGGTTTTGTGTTGCAGGAGAGGAGCGGCCCCCAATACCCGCCGGGAAACAAGCTGATTTCTTTGGCAAAACCGACCGCAGGCAGAAGCAGTGTGGAGAAAATCATGGAAGAGAAAATAATTTTTTTAGAAATGGTCATGGTATATCGCTACGAAATACGAATTTTTTACGAATATACGAAAGTAATTATAAATCGGTTTTTTGCATTTTCGTACATTCGTATCTTTTCGTATTTCGTAGCACACTATTTCATCAGCTGGCTCACTTGGTCCGCCGCCTGCGCGAGCGCGCGCGCGGCATCGTTTCTTCCGGTGAGGACGGCAACGATCGCGGCGTTCATCACCTCGCCGATTTTTTGGTCATCCGCTTCGTACCACGTGCGCGCGGTCAAGGCCTGCTTCGCAAAGACGCCCACTTTCGGATCGGCGCTATATTCCTGTATGACCGATCGGAGCGCCGGCGGCCGGCCCGTTGCCGTAAGGTACAATTTTTCGGGCTGCAGATTTGTGGTGAAGTAGACGATGAAGTCCCACGCCCAGCCAGCGTTTTTGCTTTGTTTTGAAACGGCAAAGCCAACGTACTTGGGGAAACTTTGAGAGAGCGCGGTCCCCGACGGCTGGGGGATGGGCGCCACGGCAAAAGAGAGGAATGGATTTTTCTGCCGGATTGCCGCGATGTCCGATTGATAGCCGAATATCATCGCGGTTTTCCCCGACGCGAAACTATCCAGATCGTTTTCTTGCCCCTCGTTCCACGCGTAGGAGGGCGAGGCGGGATTTGAAAATTGCAGATAAAAATTGAATGCGCGGAGACCACGATTATCGCTGAAGGCCGCTTGCGTACGGTCGGGGCTTACCATCTGCGCGCCGTTTTGCATCATGAGGAGCTCTACGAGATCGGCGGCGGCGTGCACCGTTTTTTCCGATCCGCCGATTGCCGCGGCAGCTTTCGTGATTTGTCCGGTTGCGTCAACTGACTGGAGCTGGGGAATAATCGTTTGGAAGTCCTCCCACGTCTTCGGAGGCGAAGCGATGCCCGCTTGGTCAAACAGGTCCTTATTATAGAAAAGGGCGAGCGTATCGAGATAGAGCGGGAGCGCGTAGATTTTCCCGTCGCTCGTGATAAAATCGTCCTCCGGCGCGCGCGGGAAAAGTTCGCGGAACTCCGAGAGTCCGAGTTGCGTTGGGCTTACGGGAACGATTTTCGCGATACTTCTGGGGAGCGAGCGATTGCCGATCATAAACGCATCGGGCCCGTTGCCCGCGGCAAGCGCTTCGAGGAGCGCTTGATCGTAATTTGCCGGATCAAACTTCGTATATTTAACCTCCACGTTCGGGCGAACCGCGTGGTATGCGGCCAGTGCGCCCTCAAAATCCTGCGCGCTGTCCGCAACGCCCCAGACGGTCAAAATAATCTGGGGCGGCGCGGCCGGCCGCGCGCCGAAGGAATAAATAAGAACGAAAATGACGATGGCGAGAATGACGCCGCCGAAGATGATGAGCTGTTTGGGGGAAATTTTCATACGCTACGAAATACGAATATGTACGAATATACGAAAATCGCGACTACGCAAATTTTACCATAAAACAAAACGCCCCGCCTACTGAAGGGGCGATTATCTGCTTACGAGAATATGGCTTCGGTCGGAGCCGATCTCTTTTATAATTCGGAGATTATTTCTAGGAATTTTTCCCGGGAAATGCCAAGTAAGCGCAGATTGTTATGAATTATGAAGGGTGGCAAGCGGGAATCGCGGGGTATCACTATCGGCCGCTTCAGTCCGGGCTTCCAATAAATTCGGTGGTCTCCTTTCTCGCGTTTCAGCTCACAGCCAACCCGAAAAAGAAACTTTTCAAATTCCTTCCAATGAATTGACTGAATTTCTCCCATACCAACCGTTCTCTGCTTACGCCGCAACCGGCATGCGTAGCCCAACCGCTTCTTCGGAGATAACGCGAGGCGGCGCCCATTGCTTTCGCTCCTGTTTCCAGCCGAGTTCTATCAGTACCTCGTGCATTGTCCCCGCCGCATCCAATTCTTCAAGTAAAAGCATTGCCGCTTCCACGAAACGCTTTTTTGCTTCTTTTTCAGATCTTCCAGAGGTAGATAAATCTAACGCGGGGGCATACGCGACATAGCGGTTTCCCTGCTTTAAAACAGATATGGTTAATTGAATGCGGGCGAACTTTTTCATAGGCGTACTATACCGCAGATTTGAGATATTTTCAATATACTCCCTACTCGGGGTAATCAAGGAATTGGGAGATTTTTTTCGGCAGATTTTGATTTGTTATTTCCTCTTACTATAAAACCGGTAGATTTTTAACAAGACTAGAATAAACATTACAAATCCTACTATCTCGGCGATTGATTCTAAGTCGCGAGCCGCTCTTGGACCCGATATTCCCATTGGACCCAACACGAACGGTCCCGACAATAGAATTGCATATTTAACTATCGTCCCAGCACTGTAACCCACTAACACTCCCAGAAAACCTCCAAGTACTTTTTTCATATTATTTAAAATAAATTCTTCCTTAAATAAAGCTCGTTTTAGATTCTAACCGAAAGAACTTTCTATATCACCACCACCCCCGCCAACCTATCCCCGGATTTCAAGTTCATAATCCGCACGCCTTGCGCCGATCGGCCGGTCGTGCGGACGCTTTCAAGTTTTGTTCTGATGACTTGCCCCTTCGCCGAGAGCGCGAGAATTTCCGTTTCGTCCGTGAGCGCTTTCGCGTAAATAAGGTAGCCGTTCTTTGGTGTTACGTTTGCCGTTTTAATTCCCGAGCCGCCGCGGTTCTGGACTTTATATTCTTTGAGAGATGTTTGCTTGGCGAAGCCGTTCGACATAACAACGAGGAGCCGCGAATTACTTGAGGCAGGCCGCGCATCATCGGGCAAAGCGCTTTTTGCGTCTGACGTTTTACTGTCGCTTATGATGTCGAATCCGGCGACGGCGTCATTTTTCTTTTTGAGCTTGATCGCGCGGATGCCCGCGGCGGTGCGTCCCATGGAACGCACTTGTGATTCTTTGAAGCGGATGGACTGGCCTTGTTCGGTCGTGAGGATAATCTGATCCTTGCCGCTCGAAAGCTTCACCCATTTGAGGGCGTCGCCTTTTTTCAAAGAGATCGCGATAATGCCCGTGCGGCGGATATTCTGGAAATCCGCGAGCGGCGTTTTTTTAATGAGTCCTTGCTTTGTAATCATAACGAGGAATCCAGCGGGCTCCGTTTTTTGAACGGGATAGCATACGATTGCGCTTAGGTTTTCTTCCGTCGGCAGTTCGAGGAAGTTGTGGATTGCGCGGCCCTTGGACGTGCGGGAGGCCGCGGGAATTTCGTAGACCCGCGTCTGGAACACGCGCCCGCGGTCGGTGAAGAAGAGAATGTTGTCGTGCGTCTTCGCGCTCACGAAGTGGGTCAAGAAATCCTCCTCGGCGACGTCCGATCCGATAAGCCCCTTTCCGCCTCGGCGCTGGCTCTTAAACGTCCCCGGCGGGAGGCGTTTCACGTAGCCGTCGGAGGAAAGCGTGATCACCGCTTCTTCCTGTGGAATCAAGTCCTCATCGGCGAATTCGGTTACGCCCGTTCGCACGAGCTCCGTCCGCCGGTCGTCGCCGAATTTTTCCTTGAGCTCCGAGACCTCATTCGTGATGATCTTCAAAATTTTCGCGGGGCTTTTCAGGATAAGTTCGAGGTCTTTGATAAGCGCGCGCTTTTCTTTGAGTTCGTCTTCGATTTTCTGCCGTTCGAGCGCGGCCAGGGTCTGCAGGCGCATTTCCAAAATGGCGGTCGCCTGAATTGCGGAGAACCCGAAAATCTTCATGAGGCGCTTGTGCGCATCATCCTTATCTTCAGACGCCTTAATGGTTTTTATTACTTTATCAATATCGCTTAGCGCTTTATGGAAACCTTCCAAGATATGCTCGCGCTCCTTCGCTTTCCTGAGATCGAATTCCGTGCGACGGCGGACGATGTTTTTTCGGTGCGCAAGATACTCGGCGAGGAAATCCTTAAGCGAGAGGAGCCGCGGATTGATGCCGTCAACGAGCGCGATCATATTCATGTGGAAATATTTCTGGAGGTCGGTGTGCTTGTAGAGCTGGTTCAAGATTTTCTGTGGCGGGACGTCGGACTTGAGCTCAATCACGACGCTCATCCCTTCGCGGTCGGATTCGTCGCGGAGATCGCGGATGCCTTCGATCTTTTTGTCCGTGACGAGCTCGGCAATTTTTTTCACGAGTTCGGCCTTGTTCACCTGGTAGGGTATTTCCGTAATGATGATGGCGAACTGCCTATTTTTCCGCTCCTCGATTTCCGCTTTCGCGCGGCACAGGATCGGGCCTTTTCCGGAAAGGTATGCCTCGCGGATCGCTTTCTCGTCGAACATAAGCCCGGCGGTCGGGAAGTCGGGGCCCTTCACGAACTTGAGCAAGTCCTCGGTCGTGGCGTCGCCGTTCTCCGCAAGATGGAGAATCGCGTCCGCGATTTCGCGGAGATTGTGCGGGGGGATGTTCGTCGTCATCCCGACGGCGATGCCCACGCTCCCGTTCAGAAGCAAGTTCGGCAGTTTCGCGGGGAGAATCATCGGCTCTTCGCGCGTGCCGTCGTAGTTGGGGACCCAGTCAACCGTTTCCTTCTCGATATCCTGCATCATCTCGTCCGAGATTTTCGCGAGCTTTGCCTCCGTGTAACGCATGGCAGCGGCATTGTCGCCGTCAACGTTGCCCCAGTTGCCCTGGCCGTGGATAAGCGGATAACGAAGCGAGAAATCCTGCGCCATGCGCACCATCGTGTCGTAAATCGCGATGTCGCCGTGCGGGTGATAACGCGCCATCGTTTCACCGACCACGTTCGCGGACTTTCGCGTTTTTGCAAGATAGGTGAGGCCGCTGTCCCACATGGCCCACAAGACGCGCCGGTGTACCGGCTTCAGGCCGTCGCGCACGTCCGGCAATGCGCGCGAAACGATAACGGACATCGCGTAGTCCAGATACGATTCCTGGAGCTCGGTTGTGATTTCGCGTTTGTTGATGCTTGGCATAATAGCTTTTAGGTTTTAGCTTTTAGGTTTTAGTTGCCAAATCTTTCGGCTAACAGCTAACACCTAACAGCTAAAAGCTTGTTATGGTTTAACCATGTACTCTCTCGGTTTGGTAATTGCGTTGCCGATTGCGCCTATTTTACCGACTATGCTCTGATACAGGAACGCCGCGCCGTCGCGCGCCGTTTTTGAAAATGAGAAATCACGTCCGGTGTCTGCGGCGGCCGCCGATGCGGCGGGGGGGTTTTTGCCCACAACGCCGTTGGAAAAACTTGGGCAGACGGGCACGACGAGCGCCGCC
>OBEQ012674931.1_pt1 | contig 14777 bp, 14 predicted proteins | sample 1670901 | NCBI WGS metagenome assembly OBEQ01 (sample SAMEA104232315, study PRJEB22302) | groundwater metagenome | biome: forest; feature: aquifer; material: groundwater | place: USA | collected 2011-08-07 | depth 5.4 m
AGCCGATCTCAAGATCTTAGGATCCATCGGCTGCCGCGTTCGTGTTTTTCACCAAACTTTGATCGCAAAAAAGATCATCATCCCAATCGCCACAAGTTTGGTGATCCAGCCTGGTACGATGAGCTTGATGTTGGTCTCATGCAAGATCATGCTTCCGACAAATTTACCCTTACAGTCGACGATGTGGTTTAATGTTCCAATCTAGCCAAGCTTTTTATGACGACTGAAGAACTACAACATCAAGCCCCGGTGGTTCGACCTGAATGGAAAGAACCAACTGAAAGAGCAAAGCAAGAAACGGACACGAGAAACGATCGGCTTGAGCGTTTACGTGGCATGGTGAATGAATTTTTTCCTGCTCCAGAGCAAGCGGATCTCCGCAAAGAGATCGAGCGTTCCTTCCATGTCCCTCAGTGGGGCGAATACCACAATGAAGGAATGTTCATGGACAGGCATTTCGATGAAATATTGCATGCGCTTGAAGACGTTGAGAGTGGCAACATGCCTGAGAATATTCCATTGGCTGAACGACAAATGATGCAGGATGTTGCTGCGCGTCACCACGACGCCTTGCAAAAGTATGTTTTTCTTCACGATATCAGCAAAGCGGATATTCTTCGCGTAGAGTCGCAGGCAGAAGCTGGGCAGAAAAAAGGGAAGGCTTGGGAAGGAACGCTTGAACAGTGGTATGCAGAGACTGGGATTGAGGAGGGGGCGCGAACGAACCCGTCACTGTTGTATGCAAAATTGGCATCGATGAACCTTAAGGGTGTTTCGTATTATCATCAGGGAATGGAAGTGGAAGGGACTGGCCGAAAAACAGAGTCCTCAAAGCACGGTGAAAGCGGAAAATCAAAACTCGAGACCATGGGCGATGTTGGAGTCTCCCCTGCCGTGCTAGAAGCCATCGAGCGACATGAGGTTGCGTACCAGTTCGAAGCGGTAAAAGTAGATACCTATCGTAAATATTTTGAATCTCTCAGTCCGGATGAAAGAGGGTTGGCGCTGGTTGCAAGTTTTGTTGATACCATGAGTTCGTGGCGAAAAGATGGTAAACCCGATCTAGCGAACTTCTTAGCGTTGCTAGACTCAAAACATAATTATGAAGTAATTCAAGATTTAGATCGGATGTTTGCTGAGGCGAGTGCTGGGACTGAATTAGATAAGAAGAAAGTCGAAGCATTCTTTCTTGCTCTTCGTAAACAAGCTGGTCGTATTAATGAGTCAGGCGACGTGCTTTTGCAACGATCGCTTCGTGAATGCAGACCGACTGAATATGATTTAGACAAGCTACGTTCCAATCTCACAGAATTTGTCTCAAGATCCGAACTTGCCCAATCGGAGATGGATGAAATTTTAGCCTTGGTTCAAGCAAGAGATATCAGTGCCGTCGGCAAAAAATTTGGAAAGAGAATGAAAACGATTTCCACTGCTTTGAAAGCAAGTGAAAAAATGTAAACGATATTGTGATCGCGATGAAATTCGCGGCATGCTGCCTGGGTACACGGGTTCCAATTCACATCTCTTCCAACTCAATAATCGTCATTTTGTTTTGAGGGGGCTATAGCGCGACAGATTTCCGGCCTCCATCTCGGCAAATTCAATCTCGACCACTCAAGCATCCCGCCTTGAATACTGTATGCCTTCACGTCGTGTTTCCTGAGTAACGATGCGACTACCCGGCTTCTGTTCCCGTGAGCGCAGATCACATATATCGCATCCGTTTGCCATTCGAGATTTTTTTTCGGAAGCCTATCCAGAAGATCTTTGAAGTCCGTCTGTTCGGCTTGAGAAAGATGGACGTGTCCGAACGTCAACGCGTCACGAATGTCTATGATCCGTATGCCGTTCCGAAGCGGGATAGGGTCGCCGCTGTCTACGATGCGCCATGCTTCGACCGTAGGCGCATCATATACCTTTTCGAAAGCATCCTGCGGCGTGAGTTCGACCGATTCTTGAATCTGCATATCGACCGACGCGACGGAAGTTTCTTTGCTCGAAAGTTTATCGCGCAGCAGATGCTCATTCTCGATATCCGCGAACCAACTCGCATCTAAATACTCGAAGTATTCGTCCACGTATGGAAATGGGCTGTCGGGACAGATAAAAACCGCAACGATTCCCCCATCATCGTTTTTCAGACGTTCTAATCGGCCTTCTTTTTTTTCCGTTCGCAAGAAATTCAGCAAGCCAGCAAACGCGAATCCGGAACTCGGGCCTACGAGCACGCCCTGCCTACACATTCGAAGGCTCTGCTCAAAAGATTCTTTCGTGCCGATTTCCACGACCGCATCCGCACACTCGTTCCACGGAAACGCGATTTCATTCAATAGATTCTGCGTCCTAACGCCAGGGACAGGATTGTTTGGTTTGCGAACCACGCCAACGCTCTTTATCTTGCTTGATTGTCGTTTCAAGTATCCGCCTGCACCGACAATAGTTCCGGTCGTACCAAGCCCTGTACAAAATACAGAGAGCTTTCCGTTCGTTTGTCTCCAAATCTGCGGACCCGTCCAACGTTCATGTGCTTTCGGGTTCGCTTCGTTGTCGTATTGTCCAGGATTCCACCATCCGTTTTGCGATTGCCCGATTTCTCGTGCTTTATAGATTCCGCTCTCCTTGTCGCTCGGATCAGGACAGATCGGTTCTTCGTTCACGCTGATGTCTACGCCAAAGAATCGAAGGAGCTGGAGCTTCCCGTGGGAGACTTCATGGGAAACGATGGCTTTGGTTTTTTCGATTCCGAACAGACGCGCAAGGATACCGAGCGAAAAAACCGTATTCCCGGACGAATTCTCGATCAGGGATGAAACGTTCACCAATTCTCCGGAAGCCTCTTTTTCCAAAAGCATGTTGAAAGCCGGCAATGATTTGATATTGGCAAGCGGCAAGAAATTCATCAGCTTGGCGTATATTCTGACGCCATCCGAGGCAAATGGATTCAGGTTTGCCGGAAGCTCGACGAGCGGGAGCGGCGGTTGGTTGTCCGGGTTCAAAAAATCCCGTAAAGCCGTCGGTCCGCTAAAGACATTCGTGTGCGATGGGTATTCCATAATCAGTCTTTCCGGACGCGAAGATGTTCAGACGCTCTTGTCATGTCGAAGTTCTCGTCGATTTGATTGGTGAGATCTCCGAATCGTTCGCGGATCGACAGTTGCGCGACATACTTTTTGTGAAGTTCCCAAATACGTTTCATACGCTTTTGCGGATCGAACGGTCTGGCGAACAAAGCCTCCTTTATGTTGTGTAGCGTCGCAAGATTCCCCTGTTCTAACTGTTTGCAATCCAAAACAGCACACTCCTTGTCCTGCACTCGCAGATAATCCGAATCCGTGAAAAATCCAAGAATGGATTCATGCGGGATACGGTTCTTAATAAAATCAACATCTTCCGATGATCTGATCTTGTTTCCTACGACCACAAGCGAATCAAGGCAGCTGGCGCTTTGGGCAAGAGCAGCATATTGGTCATAGACTTCGATGCTTCGCCACGTCGGTTCGACGGCCAAAACCATTAGATCAAATTGTGCGTGCAATGTAGACGCAAAGGCATCGACTCCGGCGACCATATCCGCGACCAGCACGCCACGATCATCGATCAGATGTGTTAGTATATTCTCGAATGTCGCCAGATGGTTGTGATAGCAGGTCGCGCCAATGTCGTCCTCATGGTATGTGCCAACCACCATTAAACGCAAATTATCGTTGGCTACGGAATATCGCCCTAAGATCGAATTATCTTTGTCGTCAATAAAAATGAGATTTGATCCGGATGCGGGTGGAGTCGTTTTTCGGAATGCTCCGTCCGATGCGATCCTATTATTTTGGCCTTTCAGATATTTGCGGATGAATGATGTGGCTTCTGGGTGCGACAGATGCTTTTCGTCTGGAATAGGACAGAAACCTAGAAGCCCCTGGACATGCGTATTGATATCAGCGTCAACTACAAGAACATCCCGTCTATCCTGTTTCAGATATTGGCTGAATAAGACGCATAATGACGTCTTTCCCGCTCCGCCCTTTCCGACAAAAGCAATTCTCATAAACTATTGGCAATTCTGGCAAAGGCCGAAAAATTCCAGCGAGTGGCGCATGACTTTGAAGTTCTTCTGTTTTTCGATCGTGCGTTCCTGAGCCTCGAGATCCTCTTTGAGATTCACATCCTCGACGCTTTTGCATCCTTGGCAAATCAAATGATGGTGGTGCTCCAAAGACGACAATTCGTAACGACGATTGCGATCTTGAAATTGTACGCCATGAATGATGCCTTGTTTTTCAAGAAAATCTAACTCTCGATAGACGGTTACCCTATCACTTTTGACGTTTCGCTTAAGGAGCAATTCATGAAAATCCGCTGCGCTCAGTGGCTTGTGCTCATCTGAAAGGATTTCAAGAATGGTTTTTCTGGCGGCCGTAATTCGAAACCCACGCGAACGCAGTTCTTCGGTTTGTTGCCTGTGGAGCATGCCATAAACTTAACGCAACAATGTTGCATTGTCAATCATCCGCGTTCGTGTTCGTGTTTTTCACCAAACTTTGATCGCAAAAAAGATCATCATCCCAATCGCCACAAGTTTGGTGATCCAGCCTGGTACGATGAGCTTGATGTTGGTCTCATGCAGGCCTTTGACAACCACGAGAAATCCCACGAAGTAGAAAAAGAGCGCGAGACCCAGGATCCAGGAGTAGCCTTCGAACATAGACGCGTAAGAATAAAAAGAAAAAATCGTTACGGAGTATACGACACGGGTGGCGTGGGTGAAAAGATGTGGATATCCCACCAGGCCTTGAAGGTGGCAAGGAGATCGCGCACGGTGAACAGAAGAATGCGTCGATACGTTTGACGATCCGCCGCAATCCCTTGTGTGTCCATGCCGAACGCAGAGCAGAGATAGAGCGCACGGCTGAGATGGAAGCGTTGCGTCACAATGATCGCGCGTTGCATGTGCAAAACTTGCACCGCGCGTTTGCAGCTTTCATAGGTGCGATACCCATGGCCGTCCACGAGGATCGCGGATTCTGGAACGCCTTGTTCGATGGCGATGCGCTTCATGGTTGCGACTTCGTTCACATGAAACGCTCCGTCATCCCCGGTCATCAGAAGCTGTGAGGCCTTTCCTTGCTTGTAAACGTCAACGCCGGTCAACACTCGATCGCGTAACGCGTCTGACGCGGTTCCATCTTGTTTGACGCTCGCGCCAAGCACCAGGGCGGTTGGCGCAAGGGCCAGAGCATTGATCGAGGGAACGATGTGAGCCATTTCTCGCACTTGAATGAAAAGAATCAGCCCGCCACAGAAAACGAGAACGGAGAGGATGAGAAGGGCGAGGAGTCGAAGGCGCCTCATACCAGCTCATCATCGGGTTTATCGAGAAGCTGCGGTTGCTGAATCCCGATCCCCTGTCCCGAAATTTTGAGCACGTCTTTATCAATCTTTACCAGCTCCTTGTTGGCGAGGTTATATTGGCTCACCGTCGTCCCCAGATGCTTGCCGACGTTTTGGAAATATCCTTCGTACGCGGACAAGTGCCGACCGAGATCAGAGACACGGATCCGAATCTCTTTAGCCTGCTCTTCGATCTTGAGTGCGTTCAATCCTTGCAGCACGGTTTGTAAATACGCGGAGAAGGAAGTCGGCGAGACGATGATCACGTGATACTTGGCGGCCGCACGTTGCAATAAATTTTCCGTGTCAGCTGTGGCGGCGCCAATTTTGTTGGCGAGAAGATCGTAGTAAATCGCCTCATCCGGAATGAACATGAAGGCAAACTCCATGGTCCCCTCTTCCGGTCGCACGTACTTAGCTGTTTCTTTGATGCGGTTCTTGAGGTCGTTCACAAAAAGCATCTCGATGCGACGGCGTTCCTCTTCGTTCTGTTCTTCCACCAGGCGATTGTAATTTTCCAAACTAAACTTGGAGTCAATCGGAATGATTTTGTCTTTGAGAAACACCACGGCATCCACGATCTCGCCATCTTTGAATTTGTATTGCATCTGGTACTGCTCCGGCGAAAAGATATTTTTCAATAAGGTTTCGAGGTAGTATTCGCCGACGATCCCGCGCTGTTTGGGGTTGCTTAAAATGCGTTGCAGGTTTTCTAACTGTCCGGAAAACGTCAAAATCTGTTTATTCGTCTCCTCGATTTTCACCAGCCGCTCCGTCACATCGCGCACCGTATTCGTCATGTGATGGCTACTGGTTTGCTGCTGGCGCGTGCTTTCCGTCAGGGAGGATTTCAATTCTTGATTTAATCCCTCAATCCGTTGCTGCAAAAGCAAGAGTGCTTGCGGATCCATAGGTGGGTGTTGCCCCTGCACCATCTTTGTCTGCATCGAGAAAAGCACCCACAGCACGAAAGCGAATCCAAGGATGAGGATGATCCCAAAAATCCATTCAGTCATAGAGGCTTGCGCGATAAAAGCGTTTGACGTAGCTTATCACGCACGCAACATATCCACACTCCCATTGGCAAGTCCCTTGTGTTATCTTTCTTTTTCATAAGACCACTCTCTCTATTTATGTTTACCACTGCTTTCCACGGGCCCGCCGATGACTGGGACGCCCAAGGCTATGAAGATGAGACCACGGAAAATCTCGCGGCTCTCGGCATGCACACCGCTGGCGCGAACGCCGATGACGAAGAAGAGGACGACGGCAAGCCTGTCCCCGTTGTTGCCGTGGCTGACCAGGAAGAAGAGGAAGAGGTGGATGAGCTCGCTGCGCTCGATCGTTTAGAAAAAGAGCTTAAGAAGACCGAACTTGAAATGCCCGGTTTGAATGGCGATGAGGATGAGACGATTTAAACATTACTGACACACGGCGCACTCCTCGGTGGCGAGATCTCGCTTGAGGGCTTTGGCCTCGATTTTTTCGGCTTCGATGGGCGCGGCGGAACGGAGATAGTAGAGGGTTTTCATCCCGGCTTTCCAGGCGAGGAAGTGCACGTCATTGAGATATTTTCCGCTGATGGGTGTGGAGAAAAAGAGATTGATGGATTGCGCCTGACAGATGAAGGGCTGACGATCTGCGGCCTGCTGGACGATCTCGCGCATGTTGATTTCGTAGGCCGTGCGGAAAACTTTTTTCTCTTCTTCGCTCAAGATGTCGAGATGCTGCACACTGCCTTTGGCCGCGATAATATCTTTCCAGATTTCAGGGGAGTTCATCTCTTTTTTTGCGAGGCACTGTTCTAAAAATTTATTCTTGACCAAGAAACTTCCAGATAACGTTTTTTGCAGATACGCATTGCCAGAGATTGGCTCCACGCACGGTGTGGACTCGTTGCAGATGAACGCGGTGCTCGCGGTTGGCTGGATACTCATGAGATAGCTGTTGCGTTGCGTGCCTCCGTCGAGCGGCAATCCCCGTTCCTCGGCCAGTCGTCGCGAGGCGGCCTTGGTGTGTTTGTTGATGAGGGAGAAGATCTGTCTGTTCAACAAACGCGCTTGTAGACTTTCAACGGGAATCATTTTAGACATGAAATATCCGTGATAGCCCATGACCCCAAGTCCGATGGAGCGCTCGTGCCGCGCGGAGTTGATGGACTTGCGGTATTCGACCGGATCCGCCATTTCGCAAAACGTTTCTAGATTATTGTCTAGGGCCTTCACGCATAGATACGTCATCTCTTCGATATGATCCTTCCATTCGTCAAAAGTTTCCAAGTTGAGATTGCCCAGGCAGCACACGGCCGTGCGTTCTTCGTTCGTCGGTAGCACGATCTCGGTGCACAGATTGCTCTGGCGCACGAACAATCCTTTTTCGCGATGATGCTCGGGAACGGCGAGGTTGATCGTGTCAATAAAAATAATATACGGCTCACCGGTTTCCGCGCGGATCGTCAGGATCTTGCGCCAGATTTCGACAGCGTTGAGTTCTTTGGTGATGGTGCCATAGTGCGGATCAATCAGTTTATAAGAACGATTTTCCTCCACCGCCCGCATAAACTCATCCGTGATCACGATGCCGTTGTTAATGTTGAGACAGCGCCGATCCATGTCCCCGCCCGTGGGTTTGCGGACTTCGAGAAAATCTTCAATGTCCGGATGATCAATGCGTAAATAGGCGGCTGCGGCGCCACGGCGATGGCTGTTGCGCGAGATGGCCATGGTTTCGGAATCCATAATCTTGAGAAATGGAATCACGCCCGAGGATTTGAGACCGCTCGCTTGCAATGGCGCATTTTGTCCCCGCAGTTGCGACCAATCCGTTCCGATGCCGCCACCATACTTCGCAAGAAACGCATTTTCACGGTACACATCAAAGATGCCTTCAAGCGTATCCGGCACCGTGTTCAAAAAACAAGAGATGGGCAGGCCTTTGTTGGTGCCAATGTTCATCAGCACCGGCGTGGCGGGGATGAACCAATTTTTGGCCATGATCTCGTAGAGCTGATGCGCCAGAGTCTTGTCTCCGCGGGACATGCCCGTGGCCACGCGCGCGAAAAAGGTTTGAGGATTCTCGCAGATCTCTCCGCTGGCATCATGCAAAAAATAGCGATCGCGCAGATTTTCCAACCCAAAGTAGGTCACGTGTTTGCTGGCTTCGTGATCCAGCACGATGCTCTCTTGAATGGTTCGATCCGTGGTGTAATGAGGACAGTCCCAACTATGCTTGCCCTCGGTCTTGGCAAGAATGTCGAGCAATAAAAGATCGCGCGCGGCCTTGAGATCGTTGTGGGACAAAGCATCAATGACGTCGGTGTAGGAGGAAAGAGCTTGCATACAATGAAGAGCGAGAGAAGATTAAGTCCAATCTTCGACCACAGAACCTTTGGCATATTCCGTGGCGCGATTTTCAAAAAAGTTGGTGTGTTCCTTGGCATTGACCATGATGTCGAGCCAGCTCAAGGGATTCTTGGTCATGTATACGCGATCCAGCCCCAAGTCGCTCAGTTTTTTATCGGCGGTATAACGGATATAGGCTTTTACTTCTTCGGCGCGCAAGCCCGGCACCGCGCCCATGGCAAAGCAGGTATCAATGAACGCGTCTTCGAGTTTCACCATGTCATCGCAGGCTTGATAGAGCGTGCTGCGTAGATTCTGCGTCCAGATATGTTTGTTCTCGGAAACCAGATCGCGGAAGAGCTGACACACGCCTTGGCTGTGCAGGGTTTCATCGCGGATGCTCCAGGTGACGATTTGCCCCACACCCTTTAATTTCCCCAGGCGCGGGAAGTTCATCAAGATGGCAAAGGACGAGAAGAGGCTCACGCCTTCCATAAATCCCCCGAACACGGCGAGGTTGATGGCCAGCTCCTCGATGGTTTTGACCTGGAAGTTTTGGATGTAATCGTATTTATTCCGCATGGCCTCGTATTCCAGAAAGGCCGAGTATTCGCGTTCTGGCAGGCCCAGGGAATCGTTCAAGAACGAATAGGCCCACACGTGCACGCTTTCCATCGCGGCAAAGGCCGAGAGCATGAGTTTGATCTCGGGTTTGGGGAAGGCCGGAATCAGTTTGGTGTTGTAGTTGTTATTGACCTCGATATCCCCTTGCGTAAAAAAACGCAGGATTTGGATGATGACGTTCGACTCTTCTGGCGACAGACGAAAGCGATAGTCTGCTATGTCGCTTTCCATGGGCACCTCCGTGGGTAGCCAGTGCGCCTGGTTTTGTTTTTTGAAATACTCAAAATAATGCGGGTACTCAAACGGCCGATAAAACTTTCGATGCGTGAGGAGCGGGCAAGAACCCAGGAGCTGGCTCATAAGCGAGGACGGTCAGAGCGGCTCTAGGAGGTTGAGGTCGTGTCCAGAAGGCGCGATTGGCGGGCGCCATCCACGTTCAGCACTTCAATGGGAATTTCGCTGTGCGCATCATCGTCGAGTAGAGAACCGAGCATGGATTGGCGTTCTTCGGGGGTCAAGAATTTGAGCGCGAGCCAGCGGAAGATGTAATCCATCACCGAACGCGCCACTGGAATGTTGGGATTTTGCGTGGGGCCATTGGGTTCAAATCGTGTGTAGGCAAACTTCCGCACAAAAACTTTGAGGGGCACGCCATACTGCAAGCCGATGGAGACCGCGGTCGCGAACGAATCCATCAGTCCGCTGAGCACGCTCCCCTCTTTGTTCATGTTAAGAAAGATTTCTCCGGGCTGGCCATCATCATACAAGCCCACGATGAGATAGCCTTCGTGCGCGCCGATCTGGAACTTGTGGGTGATGGCCTTGCGTTCTTCGTTCAATCGCCGCCGCCGCGCAATATGAACCTCCCCCATGCTCGGCGTCGGCATGGCCGGTGCCGTGGAAGAAATGGGAGCGGGTTCAAAAGAAGAGGGAGGCATAGAAGAAGGGGTTGGCGCGTAAATTTTTTCAGGACGAGGAGAGTTATAGGCTTCGATGACCAAGGATAATCCATGCTGGGATAACGCTGCGATGACGATGGAGCGAATCTCTTGGGTGGTGGGGGTCCGGAAGCCGTCGCAGGTTTTTTGGAGCTCTTGAATGACCTGCTCAGAGATGCTGCGCGTCAGGAAGTCATCGTGCTTGCCGCTTTGCACAAAGGCTGAAGCAATGGAACGTTCAAGTTTTTCCAATTGAAAAGGCTCCTCCTCGCCGTGACGCTTACGCACGGACTTTAACGAGATGAGAAAGTCTAAAATATCATTCAAAAATTCCTGCTCCGGCATAAGGGGCGGACGTTGAGGATGAATTAAGAAAGGGAGGTCCTCCAGGGCAATCCCTGAAGAGTTGGCGTGACCTCGACCACAACATATTGTGGTCTAATTTTGATTATACCACAAGATATGGTATTCCACTCGCTTTGGGAGGTTGAATTGTGGATAAGATTCAGAACCCAAAGGAAAGATTGATTAACGGACGATCTTGCGGTTCTGGAAAAGAAAGAGGAAGCGGGATCTGCTGCACCTGTCCCAGGCGATCGAGGTAGCGCACTTCCTGATGTTTGAGGGCGTACTCATAGACGTCTCGCGTCACGCGGACATCCTGCAAACAATACTCGCGCAGCTTGTCGATCTCTCCCTTTTTCCAATACTCCACTGCCATCAATCCGTCGCCGCTCTTGCCAAGGCCGAGCGTGCTTTGCGCCACATTATCGAGCTTGATGCGGAAGCCGAGACGCTTCTCAATTTCCGCCAACAGGTCGAGCGTGGGCAGACGCATGATGTCCCCGGTGTAATAAGATTGCAAGCAAGGATAGTCAAACCCCAACAGATTATACCCGATGATGCGATCTGCTCGCTCCAAGCGGGGCCAAAGTTTAGGGAGATCCTCCTCTAGAAACGATTCAAACGTGTCGGTTTCGTAAAAATAGACCCCCACGAGGGACACGTGCAGTAAAGAGGGGTTGTAGGCGCCGACATCCTGAAAGGTGTTGCGCGTTTCAATGTCGAGAACGATCTCTTTTCTCATAGTTCGACAGAAGAATAGCATCAGAAGGCCTTACTTGTCATCCCGAGCGAAGTCTGACGGAGCCGAGGGATCGCTTCGAAGGGATTCCTCGGATAGAAATCACGAAGCGTCCAGTCGGAGGACCGGACGCGGGGCAGAGGGAGGGGTGATCGCGTGAGGAGCGAGTCACGTCAGTGAGGGCAGCAGGCCCACCACTCAGGGCAGTTGAGGATGGTGGATCCCGCGTCGAGGTTGAGGCTGGCCCACACACCGGAGAGGCCCAGATCAGGTCTTGGCACGTCGATGGTCGGGGTGTCCACTGACGCATCCACGGGCATCACGGTCTCGTCGTGACCGGCGAAGAATCCGAGGGACCCGCCGATGCACACGCCCACGATGGCCATGACCACGAGTGGCCGAAGCGCCATGGACGTACTCTGCATCAGCGCTTCACCACGGAGCGCCCAGTCCCTTCGCCAGAGGCCGCCGCACATCTCCACGAGGTGGGCGTTCTGGCGTTCTGCGAGCTCGAGACGGTGCTCGAGCATGGCGATCTGCGCATCCCGCGCATCGCGGTAGTTCAGGATGCGCACGACAGGTTCGGCCTTGCGCCGCACCCAGGAGAGCAGCTGGAAGGCCAACGAGACGAAGAACTTGATGAAGCCGTAGACGCCGAGCGAGAGCATGACGAGCGGCATGGGTCACCTCCTGCTCGATATTTGGCCGTGCGGGCGAGCGCTCGTCAAGAAGAAGCGGCCGCAGACTGTCCCGCACGCTTGCGTTCAAAATCTTTTAAAAATTGTTTGCGGATGCGAAGGCTTTTGGGTGTGACTTCCAGCAGCTCGTCATCGCCAAGATACTCAAGACATTCTTCCAGACTCATGGAGCGAGGCGTATCTAGTCCTTCAGCCACGCCATCGCCCTTGGAGCGCATATTGGAAAGCTTTTTTTCCTTGCAGATGTTCACGACCAAGTCCTCGGGCTTGGCGTTTTGTCCGACGACCATTCCTTCGTAGACTTGCACCGCAGGACCCAAAAACAACTGTCCGCGTTCTTGCGCGGCTTGGAGACCGTAGCTGTTGGATTCGCCGGTTTCATGGGCGATAAGAGAGCCATGCGGTGTGGCATCCATGCTTCCCAAAAACGGACGATAGCCGAGGAAAAGCGTGTTGATGATCCCCTGCCCCCGTGTGTCCATCATAAACTCCGTGCGATAGCCGATCAGCCCGCGCGTGGGGATCTCAAATTGAAGATACGCCACGCCATGCGCGGATCCAACGCCTGGCTCGACACGCATGTCCTTCATCTCGGCTTTGCGACGCCCCATCTTTTCGATGACAACGCCACTCGCTCCCTCTGGACATTCGATAGAGACTTCTTCAAACGGCTCGGTCTTCTGACCTTTCTCCTCGCGAAAGATTACCTGCGGACGAGAGACTTGCAATTCAAAACCCTCGCGGCGCATGCGTTCGATCAAAATAGCGAGATGCAGTTCGCCGCGGCCAGAGACCACAAACGTTCCATCGCCAGCGCCGGGTTCCACCCGCAAGGCCACGTCGTTTTGTAGTTCACGCTCGAGTCGCTCTTTGAGATTGCGCGAGGTGGTAAATTGTCCTTCTTTTCCGGAGAACGGCGAGGTGTTGACGCCAAAGGTCATTTTGACGGTGGGCTCTTCAATCGTGATCGGCGTCAATGCTTCCGGGTGTTCGAGGTCTGCGACCGTATCGCCGATATGAATGTCCGGAATTCCAGCCAAGGCCACGATATCGCCAGCCTGAGCCTCGGAAAAATCCACGCGGTTCATGCCCATGAATCCCATGACATTGGTGATCTTCGCGTTCGTCACCACGCCTTGATGATTAATCCACGCGACCGGGCCTGGTTTAAGAACGCCGCGCACCACGCGGCCTATCGCCATCTTGCCTTTGTAATTGTCATAACTCACATTGGCGATGGAAACCTGTAATGGTCCCTCGCTCACCTTGGGCGCGGGAATTTCCTTCACAATGGTCTCAAACAACGGACGAATATCCGTCATCTGGGAAAGATCCGCGTCGCGTCCGGCTTTACCCTGCTTGGCTGAGGCATAGATCACGGAAAAATCAGTCTGTTCATCGGAAGCGCCAAGCGCCACGAACAGATCAAAGGTTTGATTCAGCACCCAGTCAGGCCGCGCATCTGGCTTGTCGATCTTATTAATCACAAGGATGATGCGATGCCCGGCCTCGATCGCCTTTTTGAGCACAAAACGCGTTTGCGGCATGGGGCCTTCTTTGGCGTCAACCAGGAGCAAGGCGCCATCCACCAGGTTCATGATGCGCTCCACTTCGCCGCCAAAATCCGCGTGGCCAGGCGTGTCCACGATGTTGATCTTAGTTTGGTTGAACATCACGGCGCAGTTCTTGGCAAGAATGGTGATGCCGCGCTCCCGTTCAAGCTCGTTCGAATCCAGAATCGTCTCGCCCTCCAACCCGCGTTCCTTAAACGTATCCGATTGCTTCAACAACGAATCCGCCAATGTTGTTTTACCGTGGTCGACGTGGGCGATGATCGCTATGTTTCGGATATTTATCGATTCTGACATAAATTCGTTTCCTTCTAAGTTGCATCCAGTCTGCCGAAACCCTTAAAGGACAAAACAAATCCTAAATTTGTTTTTATGAACTTCATGCTCGGCTTTCCCAGGATTTCGAAACAGGGGTTAGAGGAAGGATGCTAAAACCTGCTGACACCATTTTATCAAAGATATTGCATTTGGTCAACCTGTTCCTTAATGTATGCTAGTTCCTCCGAATCCGATTTGGTAAAATAAAGTCGTGCCCAGCGTCTATTTTCATACTTTCGGCTGTAAAGTTAATCAATACGAAACCGAGTCTATCCGGGAAAAGCTGACGGCACACTCTCGGAGCGAATTGCGGATCAGATTACGCGCGAGGTGATTGACCGCGCGGACTATCTGATCGATCTGCACTGCGGCGACGGCAATGAAGCGCTGCGGCCTTACGTTTACTGGGAGGCGGTAGGGTCGCCAGAGGTACAGGAGAAGTCCAAGCAGTTGGCGCTGGCGTTTGGGTTAGATCACATCGTAATCCAAACCGACCGGCTGACGGATCCAGCCAAGTCCGTATACACATCCACAACGGCAATTGCTCGAGGCAAGCCAGCCATCACCACAGAAACGGGCTTACTGGGGCGGGTGGATACCGACGGGGCCGATCTGGCCGAGGCCGGCGTCTTCAATGTGCTTCGGCATCTCAAGATGCTGCCCGGGGAAGTCAAGGCGGTTGAATACCCCATCTGGATTGATCGAAGTGAGGTGCTGCGGAGCCCGATCACCGGAGTGTTTCATGCGCGGGTGTTGCCGGGGCAGACCGTGGTCAAGGGTACACTGCTTGGGGTACTGACTGATTTCTTCGGGAATCA
>OBEQ012992560.1_pt1 | contig 14776 bp, 16 predicted proteins | sample 1670901 | NCBI WGS metagenome assembly OBEQ01 (sample SAMEA104232315, study PRJEB22302) | groundwater metagenome | biome: forest; feature: aquifer; material: groundwater | place: USA | collected 2011-08-07 | depth 5.4 m
AAATCTTTATATGCTATTTGGCCATTTGCTATTCTTTCAGCATAGTGTACATAATATCCCTCATCACCCAAAACTAGTCCTCTATTGACAAAAAAAAGAAAGTAAAAGAAACCGAGGAAAACTAATAATATGTCAATTGTTAACAGTCTCTTTATCGAAATGACTTTCACATTACCCACTACTCTATTTTCTCACAATCTCAACTTTAGGTACGGGTACAACATAGGTGATTTTCCTACTCTTTCCAACCATGCTGTTCACTTTATTAATTATTTCATCTGTATAGTTCCATGCGAGTATGAGTATAATGTCCGGAGGATTTTTTAACAATTCAGATTCAGGCATAACTTGTATAAGGGTTCCTGGTGAATATTTTCCTTGTTTATATGGAGTACCATCTGCGATGTAGTCCACAATTTTATTATCCAATCCGCAATAAGACAAAAGTGTTACGCCTTTTGCAGCAGCTCCAAAGGCCACTATCTTTTTCCCTTTTGCCTTTTCACTGCGAAGATAATTATTAAGGTCTTTCTTTATTTTCTTAACATTAGAAATAAATGTACTAAGTATTTTATCTCTTCGTCTCACATAAATTCTCATGCTTCCTCCATGTATTTCTGAATTTTCAATCTTAAATAGCTCAAAGGGAGAGTTCATAAATAAATGATGCAGAGGTTCATAAGTGAAATAGGATAGATGCTCATGATAAATTGTATCGAATTGATTTTCTTTCAGAAGATTTCTTACGTCAGGAAACTGTGCGAAAAATACTCCGTCCTCATCAAGTAAAATATCTAAATTGTCAATAAATTCGCGTAGATTATTTATATGAGCAAAAACATTTGTTGCTGTAGCAAGTTTGGCTTTTCCGAATTTTTTAACGACTATTTGCACAGCTTCTTTGTCGAAGTATCTATTTATTTTAAAAACTTTACTCGTAACATTTTTTGCAGGTTCAATATTCACTACACGCATTCCCCGTTTATCAAAAAAATGTAGGAGTGAACCATCTGAACCACCAATGTCAACAATAAGATCTCCCTTCAATAAATTTAAATTTTTGATCATAGAAAGACTCAAGTTGTCAAAATGAGAAAGATACGTTTTGGAAATTGAAGGAATATAGAAATAGTTATCAAATAGCTTTCTTTTATCAACGACATAGTTAAGTTGGATAAGACCACAATGCGTACACTGGACTAATTCCAAAGGATATGATTTCACTTTTTCTTTTGTAGACTGTAAGAGATTGTTGGCAGGAGGCTGTTTTCCTAAGGAAAAAATCAATTTCAAATCTTTATTTTTGCAAATTCTACATTTTTTAAGTTTCATTATTATTTCTCTGATCTAAAGTTTCGCATTCTGTACGTCATCCACTCCAGCCAAAATAATACTATATAGGTTTGAATATGCAAACCCCACTTTACCAACAAATACCGTTTTCCTGTCAAACTGGATACCCCAACTCTTTTTGTAAAAGTAATCGGTATTTCGATAAATCTTATATTTCGACTTACTGTTAATAATATTAATTCCGTTGCGAAAAGAGAATTATTCATTTTCCAGCTCTTTGAAAAATTCCTGAGTGTTTTTTTTGTAAAAAGCTTATATGTGCACCCAACATCGGTTAATGAATTTGTGTTGAAGAAGAATTCAATGCTTTTTGCCTCCAATACATTTGCCCATTTTCTCCATATGTCCATATCGGCCCCAGATAGAAGTGTACTTTGACCGGTTCTTGAACAAAGAACAGCGTCAAAATTATCCTTTGCGTATATAAGCAATCTTTCTAAATCCTCCGGTCTGTAGGAACCATCCGGTTCGCATAGAACAATATAATCTCCTTTTGCGTTTTTAATCCCTGTTTTGTATGCATATCCGTAACCTTGTCTTTCCTCATAAACAATCATCGCTTTTGTTTTTTTTACTTCCTCGTCTGTACCTATCTCGGCATTATTGTTAACAACTATTATCTCATCAACAAATCCTGTCTCAAAAAAATTTTCAATAACGTTTCTTATTGATTTTTTTTCTCTGTATGTTGCTAGGACTACAGAAACAGTTTTGTGATTATACATATATACTTCGCGCGGCTTTAATTCTATAATTATAACTCTACTTTATTCCCATGCAATTTAGCAGAACTCAAAATAAATATTGTCCCCTATGTGGCAAGATTGCAAATGCAAGAATGGGAAATCTATCTGATTACTGGTTTTGTAAAAATTGCTTCCTGGGCTGGATCAAAATTATTCCAAAAACCTCGTACGAAGACGAATACTATATATCAGGCTCGTCTTTACTATCAAAAATATTTTCTCCAATAGGGTACATTTTTTTAAAAATGCGTGATTACTATACAGGATTTTTCAAGAAAAAACTATGGATAGATGTTGGAGCAGGTGAAGGGAATTATCTTGAAAAAGTAAATGCAAAGTTAAAAATTGGTGTAGAAATTTCTAAGTCTGGAAGAAACGCAATGAAAAGAAAAGGCCTATCATTTTTAACCAATGAGGAATTTTTGAAAACAAAAAACCTAAATGCAGACGTAGTCAGTTTCTGGCATGTTTTAGAACACGTTATTAACCCAAATGAATATGTAAGCGCAGCGGAAAAAAATCTCAGCGAATCAGGAAAAATTATAATAGCCGTGCCAAATATCAATAGCTTTGAATTCAATACTTTTGGGAATTTCTGGTTTCACCTCGCTCCTAAATACCACGTATGGTTCTTTTCGCCTAAGTCTCTAAAAAAATTACTAGCAAACTCCAATCTAAAAATAGAAAAAATTGATTATTGGGCGGTGGAACATCATTTAACAGGAATTTTACAATCTTTTATTAATAGAGCAACAAATTCTGACAATATTCTCCATAAGTTAATCAGAAGAAAACAAAATCTTTCCGGTATAAAGATTTCTCAGACGTTTTGGATTATTTTCTGGTGCAGCCTAGGTCTTCCTGTCGTTATTTTATTTTGGATCGTAGCCTCTTTATTGAAAAAACCCGGAGCTGTTGTTTTAGTAGCCTCTAAAATTAAAGCCTGATTAATTTTTACTTTTATTTGATAGAATTATTGGATATGAACCTAAGCGTCGGGATTGTTGGTTTGCCAAATGTGGGGAAGTCCACGCTGTTTAATGCCCTTCGCAAAACTCAGGGTAAACTAGCTCAAGTTGGGAACTATCCATTTACTACAATTGAGCCAAATGTCGGAGTAGTTCCAGTCAAAGATGCTCGCTTAGAAAAGCTTGCGCAGATTGAAAAAGAAGAAAACAAAATGGACAGTTTGCCGCCTATTATTTACGCCATAGTTTCATTCGTCGATATTGCAGGTCTTGTCAAAGGAGCATACAAAGGCGAAGGATTGGGGAATAAATTTCTTGCTCATATTCGTGAAGTTTCGGCGATTTGCCAAGTAGTTCGTTTTTTTAAGGATACAAACGTTACTCATGTATCAGAAACGCCTGATCCAAATTCCGATATCGAAACTGTGAACACAGAACTTATTCTCGCAGATCTACAGACAGTTGAGAAATCAAAAATTAAAGATAAAATCGCAAATCTAGCCACTGAAAAGGTAGCGCTAGGATTGAACGAAGGGAAAATGGTCCGCGATTTGGGTTTATCCTCAGAAGAGTTGGAGCAGGTTAAGTCTTTGCAGCTTCTGACTGCAAAGCCCATGTTTATAGTTGCTAATATTTCGGAAGATCAGTTAAATGAAAGTTTACCCCCTGATTTCATAGCAATAAGTGCGAAAGTTGAAGCAGAACTCGCGGCTTTAAGCGAAGATGAACAAGAAGAATACCTGAAAAGTTTAGGCGTTTCAGAGTCTGGTTTGGATAAGATAGTAAAAAAAGGATACGAAATTTTGGATCTAATTTCTTTTTTAACAGCAGGAATTAAAGAAGTCCGCGCATGGACTATTAAAAAAGGAACAAACGCACAAAAAGCCTCAGGCGTAATCCACACAGACTTTGAAAAAAAATTTATTAAGGCCGAAGTTGTATCATTTGACGATTTTGTTTCCTGCGGCGGATGGAAAAAAGCCAGGGAACTTGGAAAAGCGAGATTAGAAGGAAGGGATTATATTATGAAAGATGGAGAAGTTGTAGAATTCAAAATCGGCACATAGTTCTTCTTAGATAACGTCCGCCTAGTTTGTTTCGCTTCGTTTCGTGTGGTAAAATTTGCGAAGGTCTTTGGCCAGTAAGACGCAGGCACTGCTGCTTGACGCATGGTGACAAAGGCAATTTCGCACATTGGCATCGCACAGGAGGAGTAGATGAGTAAAGTCGTTTTCGTGGCAATCGTTTTCGCGGCCGGCGCGTCTGTTTCAATAGCTTCGATTGTCATTGCTATCGAGAGGTTCGCGAGAAAGTCTCAGCATGAGGCGCCTGTGCAAAAGAAGGTATCTGCAAAATGAACAGAAGGATAGCAGCGTTGATATTTGTTGGCGCAGTAATGGCAGGAATTGCCTTTGGGGCCGAAAAGCCAACTCAACCAATATCAGCAGCGATCGGCGATCTAGGTGCTCTCCTAATCGGGGTCGGGCTTACTTTCTGGTGGAACCAAATCCACAGAAGACCTGAGAAAGGATCAAGAGATGCTCTGGGAGTTCTTGGCGATCACAAGAAGCTTTGATCTGGGCGCATTCCAAGCGTTCGCAGTTCTCATGCTTGTTTTCGTGGTAATTCCAGTCCTGTTGATCGCAGCTTACAGGAAAGTTGAGGATCGAAGAGATCCAAAACTTCCGGAAATCTCGGACGATGAAGCCGCCCGCTGGGCTGACTTTGATCCGTCCAAGGAATAACAAGAGTTCAACCGGAGGAGATAGCCATGCTCGAGTGGATCCTGTTCTTCCTGGTGATCATCTTGTTATTGCTCCATCTCTAGCAAGCTTTTGCAGCTGAAGGAGAACGAACTCCTATCTTGATCAAGCCATTAAGCGGTTTGAAACAAGCAAGGGCTCCAAATATTTCAGGGTGAAAGAAGTGTTCCAACACTTCCTGTGGTTTGAGCAATTTTTGCTTACCTCGCTTTGCGAGACAAAACCACCGTACCTTCACCTTTCCGAGTTGACTAGTTTCTAGTTTGTAGTGACTAGTAAATTGGGAAGGGTTATGCTAATATTAGGGCAAGTTATGCGTGAATATAAACTTTTTGTAGTTTTAAAATCTTCTCTTAAAGAAGCTGACAGAAAAAAACTTCTGGAAAGCGTAAAAAATTTGCTTGGAAAAGTAAAAATAAATAAAGAGCAGGATTTGGGGCAAAAGCCTCTGTCTTATTCCATCAAAAAGGAAGTCTCAGGCGTTTTTGCGAAAATTGAGTTCGAGGCAGAGACGCTTGCCTCAGATTTTGAAAAAAAATTGCAATCAAACGAAAATATCCTCAGGCATTTGTTGCTGAGAATATAATTGCTAAAATTGTTTGATTGTTGAAATTGCTATGGCAAAAAGTTTGAACAGGGCACAGTTGATTGGAAACCTGACAAGAGATCCCGAGCTTAGGTACACGCCAGCGGGAACTGCTGTTTGCTCCTTCGGTATTGCAACAAATCGGTCTTGGACTACTGATGCTGGAGAGAAAAGAGACGAGGCAGAATTTCACAAAATTGTTGCTTGGAATAAGCTTGCTGAGCTTTGTAGTCAATTCTTAACAAAAGGAAAAAAAGTTTTTGTGGAAGGAAGACTTTCAACAAGATCCTGGAATGCCCAGGATGGAACGCAAAGACAAGCAACAGAGATTATAATCTCTGACATGATTCTTTTGGATTACGCTAGAAGAGTGGAAGAGGAAGCAGCATCAGAAGAAACGCAAGCTCCCAAAAGATCTGTTAACGCAAAACCCCCTAAGGATGAAAAGCCAAAAGAGAGTAAAAAAGAAGTAGGTGAAGAAGTTGCGCAAGACGTTTCTAAAGTCAGTGAAGACGAAGTTGCCCCAGACGACATACCCTTTTAATCAGCAACTAGCAACTAGCAATTAGGCGCTAGAAATTGAGAAATGGCAAGAAAATCAAAAGCACCAAGAAGACCAAAAATCAGAAGAGCACCGAAAAACTGCATTTTTGATAAAGAAGAAAAAGAGCCTTCCCTTGAAGACATAGGGACTCTTTCAAAGTTTCTAACTGAGCGAGGGAAGATAATTCCAAGATCTCGATCAGGTCTTTGTGCAAAACATCAACGGGAATTGGCAAGGCAAGTAAAATACGCACGCCATCTTGCGATGTTGCCATTTGTTTCTAGATAATTTAAGCTTAAGTAATGACCGATCTGCCAATTCCTATTCCGCAAGATTTCTCAGCATCTGTCAAAGAGGACCAAAAAATTTCGCAGGGAGATCCAATTGCCACAAAAAAAGACACATCCTCTGATTTGGTAATTGACGTTTCGGCGGATTTGCAAGTTGATCCCAAAAGATCTGCCTCTACTTTGGTGAAGCGGCCAGGAGATAGGGTAGAAGTCGGTGATTTGCTTGCCAAAAAGAGCTCTGTTTTCGGAAGTAGGGAAATTCGATCAAAAGTGGAAGGAACAATAGTAAAATTTGATGACGAGTTGGGAAAACTTGTGATAAGAGTTTCCGGACAGGCCACGGCGGAGAGCGCTAACAAAATAATTTCGCCTGTTGATGGAGTGGTTTCTTCTGTAGGTGATGGCAAAGTTATCTTAAAAACCGATAAAGAAACAATTCTGGCAGAGGAAGCATCGGGGGGGCAGGCTGTTGGAGAAGTAAAATTTTTTGAAAAAGACGTTTTAATGGCAGATTTAGATGATAAAGTTTCTGGACTAATATTAATAGGTCGATCTTTTGACAGGGAGGCTATAGCAAAAGCAATAGGACTTGGTGCCGCAGGAATCATTGCCGAAAAAATAGAGGCATCAAGCTTTGAAAATTTAAGAGAAAAAATGATAACAACGCCAGTTCTTAAAGTGAAAGAGGAGAGTTACAAAAAACTTATTCGAAAGAGCGGAAAGCTAATTGCAGACGCAGAAAAGAAGCTTATTGTAAAATTATGAGAAAAATCACTGGTCTTCAGACAGCCCTTATTATTTTAATATCGCTTTTAGCCGGATATTATTTTGGAGTAAATAAGGTGTCTTTGGATTGGAAAGCATATTCGCCAAAAGTAAACGTTATAAGCAAAGAACCTCCGGCGGATGTGACAAGTATTGACTTCACCCCTTTTTGGACTGTGTGGCAAAAGCTGCAGACAGACTACTACGATAAGACAAAACTCGATTCATCAAAAATGCTAACAGGTGCCATTAATGGCATGATCCAAACGCTTGGAGATCCATTCACTCTTTATTTGCCGCCAACTCAAAATAATGATTTTAAGCAAGGACTTTCTGGACAATTTGAGGGCATTGGAGCAGAGCTGGGAACAAAAGACAAGAGCATAATTGTTATCGCTCCCCTGGATGGAAGTCCAGCACGGGCAGCAGGGATCAAAGCAGGAGATGAGATCGTAAAAGTGAATGATGAGGTAACCGGCGGATGGACTCTCGCCCAGGCAGTAGACAAGATAAGAGGACCTAAGGGAACAGATGTTACCTTAACAATTGTCCGCAAAGATACTTCCGGGACAAAAGATATAAAAATCACTCGAGATGTAATTACTGTAAAAAGCGTTACCTCATGGATTAAAAAAGTAAAAGATATAGAAGGAATAAAAGTTGCGGGTGATTTCGCTATTGCATATATAAGGCTATCCCAGTTTGGAGATAACACCAACAAAGAATGGCTTTCCGTCACCAACGATTTGGTCATAAAAATAAAACAACAAAATGCAAAGGGACTAATCCTTGATGTTAGAAACAATCCAGGCGGTTATCTGACAGATGCAACATATATTGCCTCAGAATTTATAAAAGAAGGAGCTCCTGTCGTGATAGAGGAGGCAGGAGGAGTCAGAACCACTTTATCAGCAACGCGAAAAGGACTACTACTTGGTACACCACTTATAGTTTTGATAAACAAGGGATCTGCTTCTGCTTCAGAGATTGTAGCAGGTGCACTAAGAGATAATAACAGAGCCCGTCTTGTTGGAGAAACTTCTTTTGGAAAAGGAACAGTGCAGCAGGCAGAAGATTTGGGAGGGGGAGCGGGACTTCATGTCACAATCGCAAAATGGCTAACGCCTTCGGGAGTATGGATTAATGGAAAAGGTTTGACTCCTGATGTTTCCGTGGCCTCTGACAGCAAGGACCAATCTCATGACTCTATTCTTGAAAAAGCTGTGGCGGAGCTGGTAAAATAGGCGCTATGAAAAGACTAGCCGTTCTGATAGCTGCTTTAATCCTGTTTCTTTTCTTCTGGAGCTACCTTGGGGATAGCGTTCCAAGATTTTTAAAGAGAGTCAGTCCCACCCCCACTACGATTCCGACCCAGATTAAAGTTTTGCCTCAGGAGTCAGTTGTAATAAACACGGTGAAAGAAGTCGGCCCCTCTGTTGTTACAATTGTTGAAAATTTGCCCGGGCAAAGTATAAATTCCTCATTCCAATTCGGACCCTTTTCAATTTTTGGTTTACCTAGGGAGCAATCAACAATCCCGCAGACGCAAAATATCGGATCCGGATTTATAGTTTCCTCAGACGGACTTTTGATTACCAATAAACATGTAGTATCTGACAGCGGGGCAAAATACCAAATCATCACAAGTTCTGATAAAAAGTATGATGTCAAAAAAATCTACAGAGATCCCCTAAATGACGTAGCAGTTCTTAAGATTGATCCAGCCGATAACTTAGGCCAAAATCTTAAACCGGTTCGGCTTGGCGATTCATCAAATTTGCAAGTGGGCCAGCTTGTAATCGCAATTGGCACCGCTTTGGGAGAATTTAGAAATACAGTAACAACAGGAGTTGTTTCAGGACTTGGAAGAGGTATAACAGCCGGTGATCAGTTCCAAGGTTTTGCAGAAAAGCTTGATAATGTAATCCAAACAGACGCGGCGATTAATCCTGGAAATTCAGGAGGACCTCTTTTAAATTCATCGGGAGAGGTTATCGGAGTTAACGTTGCTGTTTCTCAAGCAGGACAAAATATTGGATTTGCACTTCCTATAAATGTAATAAAAAATTCGCTGGATAATTTTAACAAAACTGGACAGTTCAACAGACCATATCTTGGCGTCGCGTACAGAATTTTGGATAAACAAGTAGCGCTTCTTAACAACGTCCCAGCTGGAGCAGTAATCCAAACAGTTGTGGACTCATCTCCTGCGCAGGCAGCAGGAATTAAAGTAGGGGATATTATTGTTAAGATTGACGGAAAAGATCTAACAACAGATAACAGCCTTTCCTGGGCAATTGCTGCAAAAAAAATCGGAGATAGAATAAAACTAACTGTTTATAGAGATGGGAAGACAATCGAGGCCGTGGCAGCTCTGACTTCCGCTCCAAATCAATAAATGTCTCTTTTAAAAACAAATATTCTCCTTAAGAATTTTTCAAATTATAGAATTGGTGGGCCTGCATTATTTTTTCTTGAGGCTTCGACAGAAGAAGATTTAGTCGAAGGAATTAACCAGTGGAGGGCGATACCAAATCCTTCAAAATTTTTCATTCTTGGCGGAGGGACCAATGTTTTATTCTCCGATGAGGGTTTTGATGGGCTTGTGATTTTAAACAAGCTTTCAGGAATAGAAAAAGACTGGAATTATATAAAAGCCGCGTCAGGAGAGTCTTTTGAAAATCTTCTGAAATTCTGCATTGAAAATTCTCTCACAGGCCTTGAATGGGCAGGCGGCTTGCCAGGAACTGTGGGCGGAGCAGTAAGAGGAAATGCTGGAGCTTTTGGAGGCGAAACAAAAGACAGCGTCGTGAAAGTGAAAAGCATTAACCTTTCTGATTTTTCGCCGGAGGAGCGATGGAAAAAAGATTTAAATTTTTCCTACAGAGACAGTTTTTTCAAAAGCGGAGAAGGAGAGGATGAGTTTATAACAGATGTTTGGTTTGGACTTGAAAATGGACAAAAAAGTGAGATTGAGAGCAAAATCGAGGAGAAAATAAATTACAGGATTAAGCGCCATCCCATGGAATATCCCAACATTGGAAGTATGTTTAAAAATATCCCACTTGAGAGTTTGCCTCAGAATCTTCAAGAAGAGTTTGCCACTTATGTTAAAAATGATCCGTTTCCAATTGTTCCTGTTGCAAAACTTTTGGCACTTGCTGGTCTTAAAGGAAGAAGAGTTGGTGGGGCACAGGTTTCAGAAAAACATCCAAATTTTATTGTAAATATTGACAACGCTTTGTCCTCTGACGTTTTGGCTTTGATGGAGATTGAAAAGAAAGAAATTGCTAATAAATATGGAATACAACTTGAAGAGGAAATTTTAATCCTCCCGCAATAGTCTGTTTCTCGCTCGGGGTCCTGCCCCTCGCCTGAGAGCGCTGAGGTCGCATTCTTGATTCTTAATACTTAATACATAATACTAAGTATGTGGGCAGTGTTTTCTTTGAGATAGCGATCATCCTTTGTCTTGCTGCGATTTTAGCAGGCATTTTCAGAATTCTTCGTCAGCCTGCGATTTTGGCTTACATATTGACGGGGATTCTCATCGGACCACTAGGTTTATTTAGAGTCTCGGGTCAGGACTTTTTGCAAACCATGGCAGAGGTTGGCATAACGCTTCTTCTGTTTATGATTGGACTTGAAATAAAGCTTAAGGAGCTGCCCTCCATTGGAAAAGTAGCAGCGATTTGTGGTTTTTTCCAGATTGTATTATCTTTCATCGCAGGCTTCGCAGTAGCGAGCATTCTTGGATTTTCTATTGTTTCATCAGCTTATATTGCGACAGCTCTTGTTTTTTCATCAACGATTATTGTCGTCAAGCTTTTATCCGACAAAAGAGATCTTGGAAGTCTTTACGCAAAAATTTCCATTGGAATTCTTTTGATCCAGGACGTATTGGCAATTTTTATTCTCATAATTCTGTCCGCGTTTAAGAGCGGGCAGGGGGTAGGCTTTGATCAGATTCCCCTCCTTCTTCTTAAAGCTTTCGTCATATTTGGCTGGATAATTGTTTTAAGTCGAAGCATAATTCCTAGAGTTGTTGAGATTTTTGCAAAGTCCTCGGAAACTTTATTTCTGATAAGCATTGCCTGGGTTTTTGGTTTGTCAGCTGCTGTCGCGTCACAGCCGATTGGTTTTTCAATAGAAATTGGAGGTTTTTTGGCAGGCCTGGCTCTTTCTGGCTCTATTGCCAATTATCAGATCATAGCAAAAGTAAAAATTCTCAGGGATTTTTTCATAATTTTGTTCTTTGTGCTTTTGGGAATTCAGATGAAGTTTGCAAGCATTCAAAGCTTAATTTTTCCAGCAGTAGTTTTGTCCGCTTTTGTTTTGTTTGGAAAGCCTCTCATCGTTACAACGGTGATGGGGGCCCAAGGTTTTAGAAAAAGAACGTCATTTCTTACAGGAATTAGTCTTGCTCAGATTTCAGAATTCTCTCTTATCATAGTTTTTTTGGGAGCAAGTATCCATCAAATCCCTGTGCGAATAGTTTCTCTTATAACTTTGGTTGGCATAATTACATTCACGCTATCGACATATGTGATTATTGATGGGAATAAAATTTATCTTAAGATTCACCGCCGGCTTTCGATTTTTGAAAGAAGAAAAATAAAGAAAGAAGAGGTAATAGATCCTGACAATATTAGCAATTTGAGCGGCCATGTAGTTGTTGTAGGCGGAGATATTTTGGGGAAAAGCATAATTGAAGCCTTATCAAAAGATGAACACGTTGTCGTTGTTGATTTTGATCCATCAATAGTTCGAAAGCTTGAGGGAAAGTCAGTCTCAAGGCTTTTTGGAGACATTACAGATTTTGATATACAAGAAAGAGCAAACCTTCGGGGGGCGCGGCTTGTAATATCCACAATTCCTGATGTGGAGGATAATTTGCTTTTGCTTCAAATGCTTGCTCACGAAAACAGAGAGGTCAAAGTTCTGATGATGGCTTTGGAAGTCCGGGATGCTAAAACGCTTTACAGAGCAGGCGCAGACTATGTGATTCTTCCTCATCTTGCGGCCGGATCTCAAATTGCAAAAATTATAAAAGAAGACAAACTTGATCTTTTGGACGCCGTAAAAAGAGGGGATCTTAAGTCAATTAGCTAAATGCAGAAACCACAGAGTCTAGCCCTCCGTCCATAATTTTTTCCAAATTGTGCCAGGACTTGTTAATTCTGTGATCTGTAAGGCGATCCTGGGGGAAATTGTAAGTTCTTATTTTCTCGGCTCTTTGACCCCGACCGACTTGAGTGGATTTTAGGCTTGATGATTCTTGGGTTTGCTTTTCAACCTCCATCTCCCAAAGCTTTGCACGCAAAAGATTCATCGCAATCTCTCTGTTTTGTGCTTGAAATCTCTCAGTTTGGGCTGTCACGACAATTCCTGTTGGGATATGCTTGATTCTTACAGCCGTTGAGACTTTATTTACGTTTTGTCCGCCGTGTCCGCCTGCTCTATAAGCCTCAAATGAAACATCCGAAGGACTTATGTGCAGGTCAATATCTTCAAGCTGCGGCAGAACAGAAACAGTGGCAGTTGATGTGTGGATCCTTCCTCTTTTCTCAGTTTCGGGAATTCGCTGAACCCTGTGCACGCCCGCCTCATATTTGAGAAGTTTAAATGGATTTTTGCCCGAGACTCTTATTACGCTTTCATCTACTTGCTCAGCCTTATAGCCTTTAATTTCCAAAAACCTCTTGTACATTCTTAGAAGTTCTTCAGCCCACATCTTGGCTTCGTCACCGCCAGCAGCTCCTGAGAATTGCATTATTACGTTTCGCTGATCCAAATCTTCTTCGCCTTCCTCGTTGACCGATTGCGTTTGATTATCGTCCAATAGGGAAGCGCGCTGTCTTTGAAGCTCTTCCAATTCTGATTTTGCCATCTCAGCCATCTCAGGATCTGAGAGAAGAATGTTTGTTTCTTCAATTCTTTTATCAAGATCCGCAATGAGGTTTTGTTTATAAATCTCGTCCATGATGGAGGGCTAAGCGTTTAACAACATTTCGCGGAGAGTCTTGGGTTCGTTGTCTTTCCTGACTTTTTCTTCCTTTTTCTTTGTCACGACTTCTTGGTGTTTTTTAGCGACTTCCTGTTTCTTCTGGAATCTTTCAATTCTTGATCCAGCGTCTACAAACCTTTGCTCACCAGTATAAAAAGGATGACAATTTGAGCAGAGTTCCACATGAATTACTTCCCGGGTTGAACCAGTCGTAAATCTATTTCCGCAGACACAAACAACCTGCGCATTCTCAAAAAATTGCGGATGAATTCCTTGTTTCATGCCTATAATTATACCGTAAAGCCCCATTTTAAACAAGCGTGATATAATTTTTGTGTGATTAAATTGGTTTTTGAGGATTCGAAGGGGAAACTTTCTCCATTTAAATCAATAATTGAAAAATCTTCTGAGTCTGCTATCAAGGCCATTAGTGCAAAAATTCCTGTAGATAATGTAAGCATTGAGTTTCGCGTTGATCCAAAAGGGGCTATCAAACATTTAGGATTTGGAGGATATGCTTGGACCAAGAATAAAGTAATAATCCCCGTCGATCCTGATTTTCCTGGTTTGAATAAAACTTTACAGAGCGATTTGGGAAGAACAATAGCGCATGAACTTTATCATGTTTTACAAGGGTACACTTTTGATAAGGGAGGAAATAATTTGCTTGAAAGCTTAATTCATGAAGGTTTATCTGACCATTTTGAGATTGAGATAAGTGGAGGAAAGCCGCAGAAATGGGATTTGGCTCTTGACCAAAAACAATTAAAAGAGTTTCGCAAAAAAGCTGAGAAAGAATTTGATAATCGAGAATATCATCATCAATCCTGGTTTTTTGGAGAAGAGGGAATTCCTTATTGGGCAGGATACTCAATTGGATTTGATATTGTCAAGAAATATTTTCAAAAACATTCTGATCAAAAACCTTCGACGGTTTATAAATTAGTAGCTAAGGAATTTTTGATATAATTTTTGCATCTGCATCCTATAGTTGACTAATTTGTTAATAAAGAGTAGAATTTCTCCTTGTATTATGTGGAAAGAGAGAGTTGAGCCCACATTGCAGCCAGCCGAAAAATTAAGACATATAGATGATTTAACAGTTCGTCCTTTTGATCCAAGGGTAGTTATGTTCGCCAAATTTCTTGCAGATAGAATATCGACTAATGACGAAATTCTTCCCCATGGATTTCTTATGGCAAGTGCTCTGGCTATTTATGATTTAGAGCAGGGAGTAAGTGGATTTACAGGAGAACAGCTAAGAACAGGATTGGAAGGACAGCCACCTTACGTTTATCAAGTTCTTTCGGTAAATGTTCCCGAGCTAGCTGATATAGCTTTTCCTAAAGAATTTGCTGATGAAGTTAGAGAAGGCTATGATCATACAAACGAGAAGATAGGAAATGAGTTTGTAGCAAGACCTGTTACTACTCTTGATGAGGCAATGGCCTCAATTGTACAAATCGCTAAAGATAAGGTTGAAAAATTGGATTGGGAACACTTCGGTGCTGGTGATAAAAGAGAGGAAATATCAAAGGTATTTAATACGCTTTATGGACTCATACTTAGAAATGCAGGAATGAATTTCCCACTAAATGTTTTGCAAGAGGATGTTTTTGATGAAGCTCTTATTCTAAAACAAACAGGAGAAGACAGGAAGATGAGGATTGCAGACGGGAGATTCTGGCTCGTACTGGTAAAAAAAGAAATATCTGTTGAAGAAGCAACTGTTATGAGGGACTGGGTTTATATGA
>OBEQ011636738.1_pt1 | contig 14774 bp, 9 predicted proteins | sample 1670901 | NCBI WGS metagenome assembly OBEQ01 (sample SAMEA104232315, study PRJEB22302) | groundwater metagenome | biome: forest; feature: aquifer; material: groundwater | place: USA | collected 2011-08-07 | depth 5.4 m
GTCCGCCAGACAAAATATCCAGACTGCTGATCGCTTTGGCGGTATGAAAGGGGTTGCGATAAGGTAGTACTAAAATGTTGGTGTGAAGTTTTATGCGACTGGTAGTAGCAGCGATACAAGCCAATGTGGTAAATGGGTCCAGGGCATGGTGACCGCCGCGCACTACCCATTTGGTCACGGGGATTGGGTGATCGGTGACATTGATTGCAGCAAATCCTGCGGTTTCAGCGGCCTGCGCGGCGAGGCGAATGTTAGTCGCTGCTGAAGATTGATCTACGTCTTTTTCGAGTAGAGGAGTGCAGAGAATTTCGGTGGGTAAATTAAGGGTAAATTTCATCGTCATGCTCTACTATATGTGCTCTATCATTTCGTATAATTACTGCCGATCAATTTATAAAACCATGCGTAATCAATTTAACTTGCGTATCGACAACTTCTTCCACCGAGTAGCGACTATTTGGGCCATACCAGCCGACAGTGGCGGAGATCAAATCCATGATCATGCGCAATACCAGGTTTAAATTGAGGTCGGCTCTAAAGCTGCCGTTTCTGACGCCTTCTTGCAATACGCCAAACCAGATGCGTTCAATGTCTTGCATGGTTTCTCCGACATAAACGAACTCAGGATTTTTATCGAGAAACTTGCGCTCGTTCATAATGATGGCGAGCTCAGGTGAGCTTTCCAACGAGATCTTTAAGCCAGAGGCAATCATCTGTTCGATGGTATCTTTGACACTATTTTGCCGTTTAACGATTTCCTCATACATTGGAACCAATCTCACCAGGAATGCTTTTAGCAGTTCATGCAGTATGGCGTCTTTGGAAGGAAAGTGATGGTAGAGGCTACCGGCGAGAATACCTGCGGCATCGCCAATTTCGCGTATCGTCGTGGCTTCGAATCCTTTGGATGAGAAAAGCAGGGCGGCGACTCGCAGAATTTCAACGCGCCGATCACGGCCCTTTTTGCGCGTTGATTGCAGTTCGCTATCTACGGGTTCGTAGTCGGGAAGTCCAATTGGCATGTCGTAGTCCTGAAAAAGGCTCTGGTATAGATGTTAAAAAACTTGTTATCATTATAACCAAATATTTGATTGGTTTCAAAGTCTAATGTATGTTCCCTTAGAGTAATTATATAAATACCTAATATAAAACAGCTACATAAATATATTAATGAAATTACACTTCATCAAATTGTTAACGGATATGCTTAGGTTATTGCTCAATTCTAAGCATTTGCCCGTAGCATTTACAGGTGTAAATCGTGAGATAAAAAATTATGTCGACATCAGAAATATCGAACGGCTATTGCGACAGTGCTTTTGCGACAGTAAAAAATGCGTTTGAACAAAACTTTTGTGTGGAGCAGGCCTGTTCAGATGGAACGTTGGATAGATTGTCGGATCGAGTGTTCGATCGTGGAGCCGCTTTAGCGATCTTTGTAGACGGTAAGCTGTGTGTAAATCTGTGGGGCGGTTTCGCAGATAATCTTGGCTTGTGTGCTTGGCAGGAAAATACCCCTGTGTGTGTTTTTTCTTGCGGTAAAGCAGTCCTGTCGCTGTGTTTACATCGACTGATAGATCAGAACCTTGCTGACTATGATGATCCGGTTTGTCGTTACTGGCCTGAATTTGCCGCTAACGGCAAAGCGAAAATTACGTTGCGACAGGTTTTAGCCCATCAAGCTGGCTTACCGACATTGCGCCAAAATCTGCCACCCGGTGGATTATTCGATTGGCAATTAGTTTGTGCTGCCTTAGCGGAAGAAACTCCGCATTGGGTGCCGGGTGAATTACACGGCTACCATGTTTTGTCATTTGGTCACCTGCTGGGAGAACTGATTCAACGTATTAGCGGTGTAACATTGGATATCTTTTTACAGCGAGAAGTGTTGGCGTTCTCTGGCGCAGATTTTAGTTTCGGTTATAGATCGCAGAGGCCAGCGGCAGCTGAGCTATTGATGCCGCCAGAAGGTACCAGCATGGCGAAAATTTCTCGTCGGGCAAACAGCATGTCACCTCTTTCGATCACCCGTTATGATGATCCGCATATTCTAACCGCGCCATTTGCAAATACTGCCCAGTGGAAAAATGCCTGTCTGCCGGGGGCTAACGGCTTTACCACGGCCAAGTCACTTGCGCAGATTTATGCGGCGCTGCTGACACCCTCAAAACCGTTATTAAGTCGGGAACGAATGTGCGAGATTACAAAAACACACTCAGCGGGAGTTGATCAGACCTTGGGAGAATTCACTCGTTGGGGATTAGGATTTCAATTAACGGGCGGTACTATTCGTTTTTCTCCAAGCGGCACATCGCAATCGAGTGTTGATGCTAGCTTTGGGCATTATGGCATTTATGGGTCGGTGGGGTTTGCCGATACCGATAATAACATCGCTTTTGCTTATACCTTGAATCAATGTGGTGAGCCGGCTGACCACAATCGAGCGCACCGTTTAATAGATGCTTTATATGCTGCTCTGTAGTTTTGTGCGCTACTTGCCAGAGACCTCATCAATACCTATATCGACTTGATCTTCAATCGGTCTAATATCTCCATCAATATCTTGCTTGGTTTGAGGTGATGTTAGCAGTACGCCAGCGTTCACTGCTGGGCTGTCTTCGCGCAAATGGTAGTTACCTTTTTCTGCGGCTATAAACAGTGGGTCACGGTCAATGATTGAAGTTGTATCTGGAATGTAACCTTTGATGTGGCTGGGATTTTGAAAGTAGAGATTGTGGTTCGCGGACAAAAGATTTCCGTCGCGCAAATCAACTCCCTGGTTACCGTTGTTAGAAATAATTGAATTAATAATCTCTGATCTTACCGCAGGTAATTTGTGTCCTTTACGAGAACGAAAGCCGATACCCTCTTCAGTACTATGATCGACCACCGAGTGATAAAGAAATAACTGTGCACCCTCTGATATTTTAATACCCGCTTCTCCAGCATTGCGAATAACACTGTTGATGATGACAACTTTTTTCTCGGCAAAATCGTCTGCGTCACGCCGCCACAGTTTAATGTTTGCAGCCGTATTGTTTTCGGCAATCACATTAATCAGCTGAGCATTCGCTGTTAGATCAAAACCATCTTCAGAATTATTTCTGGCGATGCTATCTATAATCAGAATATTTTCCCCATACATGACGTGAAACCCATCGGCATCACCTTCAGTCCCCTCGCCATCGTCATTGAAACTTGATTCGACCCGTCGTAGCTCAATGTCGCGCCCATTAATGATTGATAGGCCGACATCAAAGCAATGATGAATATAAACATCCTGTAACAGAACATGTTGACTGTCGCGCAGTTTGAAACCAGCTTCTGTCGTCTTTGTAAACTCTGAATTTTGAATGGTGATATTTTCTTTAAAGCCGTTGCCGTCGGCTGCCTTGGCGAAATTTTTAAAGACAAAGCCATAAAAATGGTGAAAGGAAGCATTCGTCAGCATCAATCCATAGTTGTTACCATTGCCTTCGATAATCACCCGCTGGCCGGGATAATTGCGGAAGGTGATGATCTGGTCTGCAGTTCCAGGGATTCTAGGGTAAAGACCGTGAGAATTTGCTCGCTGATAAGCAGTGAGTGACGACTCAGCATCTGCCTGAGCGTTGATATAAACAAAATCTCCTGGCCCCGCTGAAATAATCGCTTGGTCGATGGATTTCCAGGGCGCGGAAGGATCGGTTCCGTCATTTGAATCATTGGCGTTAGGGTGATTCTGATCGACAAAATAAATATCATCGGTCAGTTCAGTAGGTCTGGGACCATCATCATCAGGTAATTGTTCAATAAATAATGTGACGGATTTTAGCGGTGCTGTACTACAGGCGGAGAAAAAGAACAGCGATAAAAATAACACTAGTCGATTGGAATGCATGAGGGAATTCCTGGAAGCTAAACTATCATGTAAACCCTACTTATGAGTAATCATCAGCTGGAGAATTGATACCACTTTTTGATTTTATCTCGATCTTCATCGCATTGCCGAATTTTATCTTTGACGAATCGAATATGTTCGCGCGAACTTGCATAAAGAATGTCGCTCGAAACAGAATCGACAAAACTGGTGATCAAGTCTTCAAAACCTATATATGATGCCACAGGTAGCGTTGCTAAGCGTTGTAATGCGTTAACAGGATCTTTTTCCGCCATGATTATTCGGTCTGGACAGCAGGTGCAAATAATATCTTTGGGCCAATTTGGCGGCGTCCAACTTTTATCGCTGGTTTCCACTTCTTCAACCCGACAGCGTGTTAAACGCAATTTTGGATCATACCAAACACTCGCTGTTATCCGCAGGCCTATGTGATGACTAGCGAAAAACTTTTCCATTATTTCACCGATAAATGCGTCGGTTTCAAGTTCGCCCATAAAAGCCGGTGGTGTGTTCGACATCCCATCAGGTCGTCCGCGACTGCTGCGGGACATGGTTTCTTTGTGTGGATTAGCGAGCGCATCAGCAATAAGTTCTTCCATGATTTCGCGTGTCTTAGAGATTGTGATTCGCCCACCCAGATTGCGCCGGGTATACCTATCGACCTCATCTGATCGATAGGAAAACCAACTGATAATGCCGAGCACAATAACAATGGGTGCAATAATTATTATCCATGAAAAGATAACATCCACATTCATATTTCAGTCCTAATTAACGATGCCGCATAGTTCAATGGTGAGAGCATTGGTGAGAGCATTTATCCTTAAAATATTGATCCAGCCATGATGCCAAATTGTCACGTTGAATTATCAAATGCAATTATTATTTTGAGTTCGAAGTTAATCTTAACTACCGGAGTAATGTAATGATAATTAAAAAAAATCGATAGTGGTGGAAGGTGATAATCGAACTTGAGTCGCAACTTTTTGCAGGATCTGCAGCACGATCTGCGCCATTAAAAGCTTTAACGAGTTTAGGCGATAGAGGCTTATGCGCAATTTGCTCAGTGGATGATCTCGTAAAAATTTGGGACCAAGATTTGCTTCAGCAACTTTCGCTGAATCGTTAATGTATGAAAATAAAAATAGCAAAGATTGTTGGTGTATGACGCGCATGCGGGAAAATAGGTCATTTTTTGCTAATAAGTTGTCAGTATTTGCTAATAGAAACCCATAGACAAAATATTAAATGTACTATACTTAGTACAAACTTTCAGCGCAAAGTTGATTTTTGCAATTTTCAATAAGAAGCACTCAATGAGAAGCACTTCATAAGAAGTACCTAGCAAGAAGTTAAAGATAATAAACATAGTCGAGCACAGGTAAAGAAATCTCGTTTTGCTGTACTCGATCCAAGCCAGGATGGCGTTGGAATACAGGAGGGAGCACCTGATGGAACTTCACTTCGCAGTTCAGTTTATTAAATTCATTTCTAGAAATTTCTACGTTATTAGCCTCGTTTGTTTGGGTTTTTGTATTACCGGTTGCGAGCCAAACCCAAGGCCGACTGCTCCATGTAGCAGTGAACAACTAACCCCTGGCCTCCATCAATGTGGTTTTTGGGTTGACGACAACTTGCGATGGTATGAAATTTATATCCCAACTGATGCCGGCAATGCAGCGCTGCCTTTGGTAGTTGATTTGCACGGTGCCGCCTCGCCAATCACCTTTGGTAGTTCAGCACAACGCTTTGCAGTATCCCATTTTGATATTACGGCAGAGAAATATAAGTTTGTGGTTATTTGGCCGCAGGGAATCAATATGATTTGGCTAAATGATCAGAAATTTGTTTTAGACTTGATTGCTGAAATTCAACAATTACTCAATATAAATGCTAGAAAAATATATGCCACAGGCGTATCCAATGGCGGAGCATTTTCCCAGGATTTTGGCTGTAATCATGCTGATGTGTTTGCGGCAGTGGCACCGGTAGCCGCACCTGTCGCGCGCGTGTTTCCTTGTGGACCAAGCAATCCTATGCCAGTTTTTACCGTGCATGCTGCAACAGATTGGTTGGTCGCTTATAAAGGCACGCCCCTTTTTTTAAGTGCGCCTGAAACATTTGAGCTATGGTCTGAAGTCGATGGCTGCGTGGACGAAGCCGAAGTTGTTTTACAGCAGGGTGGTTCAACCTGTTGGTTACATGATAATTGTAATGGCGGCGTGCAGGTGAAAACTTGCAAGATAGATTCGCACGGTCTGTTTTTAGGTGGACATCTACCCTATATGAATAATGACGGATTGAATATTTCAGAGATGATTTGGCAGTTCTTCGACCAGTATGAAAGATATTAGAAGATGGTTGGAAGGCGAGAAATTTCTAATGTTGCTTTTAGTCAGATAAACAAAGAGTAGTTGGTAAACCAGCTGCTCCTTGTTATTGGCACAGAAATACTATAAAAATGGCTCCACACTCTGATTTCTATATGATTCTCCGCTTTAACTCCTACTGCAATATTCCAATAAAAATAACAGAAGCCGGCATTTTTGTTTTTGGGTTTAAGGGTTCCAATATTTCACTGAGTTTAAAACCATTTTCCAAAAACAAGGTTTTCCAGGTTTCTAATGTTCTAAAATACCAAGGTGCTGGGTCACTGAATTTATCGCTAAATCCAGCCCATGATCCTTCTCGCCAGCCATCTTCATATTTACCTTCGCCGCACCCGGCAATTGGATGAATGGTTTGAACGATGAAGGAGCTGCCTTCATTTAATAAGAATGGCGCTTGTCGGAATAAGTTGTTTACAGATTCATAACCAAGCAAAGAATAATTGCAGACAACCACATCAAATCTCTCTTTAAGTACTTCGTTCGACAAATCTTCAAAAGCTATGGATTTAAATCTTCCGCCACCTGCTTTTTGCGCGTACTCAATTAATTCAGGCACGACATCCACACCTAAAGCGTTTATGCCTGCTTTGCCTAACTCTCTGACCAGCCAGCCCTCACCACATCCTGCATCGAGAACTGTTTTAGGTTGTCGTTTCAAAACAGCATCAATGATTGCTGTATTTGTTACAAGTACTCTACTTTCAATTTCACCTTCACAAACGGCAGTGACCCAAGGCGTAACATTTTTTTTCCAGGAGTTTACAATTTGTTGATCAGAAAAATTTTTCATTGTTCTATGCCATTTGTGCAAATCAACATTCGACTCTTCAGTAAGTGAGAGTTTAGCAATTTTTTACTAACCAATCTTCCAAATCTCAATCTCGGCTGACCTTTGGCACTGATAACTGTGCAAAGCCTCTTTAGTCGCAAACCAATTAAACGTTTTCTTACTTACAGCAAATAATTCTTATCTCCAACAGAAATCACCCTGGTTTGATTGATAAGGCATCAACGCTAAAGCGGAATAAATTCTACACTTAAATGAAGAAAACTTTTCTGTTTGTTTTGGTTGTGAGATCCCTGGTGGGTAGATGCACTTTCATAAGTCTCTTGTCCGGCTGCCTGCTGTGGTTGGTACCTTGGTACACTCATGCTAATACCTCTCCAATAGCTGACATAATCCCAATCGCAGTCATAGATAGTCTGGACCAACCGGTTGATTTAGCTTCCTACATTCAATTCATCGAAGATCCCGCTCGCTCTATCAGCTTTGAAGATATTCAAGCAGGAAAAACTGAAAATTTATGGCAACTCAATACAGCCTCCACGTTTATTGGCAAACACAGTAAAAACCGTTACTGGTTTCGCTTAACATTAAGTTATTCGCAAAATGTAACGGTGTTGCAACCGCTGCTGTCCATTCCCGTGCATTCACTGCTTATTAATGAACTCTCACTTTGGATACCTGAAAGTGATAACCACTATCGCCAAGTGTTAACCGGCGGGTTGCATCCGTATGTGCAACGGGATGATCCTAGTTTTCAGTACACCTTTCACTTACCCACAACCAGCGGCACTCACACGCTCATAGGCTGGGTAGATAATCAAAACGCTTCCTATCCCGCGTTATTACCTCTCATGTTGTTCTCAGCTCAGCAGCAGCGTGAGCAACAACACCAAGTACACGGAGTGATGATTGCCTTTTACGCGATTATGAGTGCGTTATTCCTGTATAACGCCTGTTTGTTTCTTTCGCTCAGACAACGTCACTATGGTTTTTATTTGTTGTTCTTACTTGCCGCCATTTATCAGTGTGCTTATGTCGATGGTATGAATCTACGCTGGCTTTGGCCGACCCAGCCAACGTTAAATTATCGTCTAGGCCGCATCGATAGCATGTTAGTAATTTTTTTCTACCAAATATTTGTCTGGGAAGCCTTGGACCAGCTGCAGTTTTCACGGCGGATTCACAAATTCTATAAGGCAACGTTCTGGGTCAGCGGACTGGCATTATTGAATACCAGTTTTACGCCGTATTTAAACCAAGCCAGTTTTGTTGTGCAAATGTATTCCGGGCTAATGATTCCCATGTTTATTGTTACTCTGCTAGTGGCAGTGTATAAGCGACAGCACACAGCAGGTTATCTGTTAATGGCGGAAGTATTTACTATCATAGGTGCCATTGGCTTTATACTAATGATCAGGGACGTATTGCCAATCAACAATATCACGTTGTGGGCACTGCACGGCGGATTTTTGGGCGAAGCTCTTTTTCTTTCTCTCGCGGTTGCCGCAAGAACCAATATTGTTATTCAGGAAAAACTCCATGCGCAGCAATTGGCAATCATGCATCTTGAGAATTATGAGGCTCTTTACGAGGATTCTATCGAAGGTCGTTTTCACTATTCAATAAAAACTCACGCGGCAAAATGCAATCAATCAATGGCACTCATCTGCGGTTACGATTCGGTTGACGAATTTTTCCAAGACGAAAACATATTGAGCCTGCTGGACGACGAAACGAATCAAGAAATAGGTGAATTACTGCTGGAACGAAAAGTGATTATTGGCAGGGAAGTCACAATTACCCATCGAAAAACCCAACGGCTGGTTTACGTCTCGGTGAATTTTGAATTGGTCTGTGATGAGCTAGGAAAACCTGATCATGTTGAAGGGAGCCTCATTGATATCACCGAACGTAAACTAAAAGAGCAAGTTACTAAAGAGAAAGAAGTCAGCGAGACCCAGAACAAAGCCAAGAGCCAGTTCTTTGCCAGCATCAGCCATGAATTGCGCACACCGCTAACGGCTATTTTAGGTTATGCGGAGATTGCGCAACAAAAAGATCTGGCCGAGAGCAAACGCATCGCCCATGCCATCAGAATTGAACGCAGCGGCAAACATCTATTGCAGCTGATCAATGATATTTTGGATTTATCAAAAATAGAGGCACAAAAACTCGATATTGAATTACTTGATGTCGATCTGTTTGAGCTGGTGAGGGATGTCGATGATTACTTTACGCTGCTCGCCGCGAAAAAAAGGATTGGCTTCAAAACAGCATTTCATTTACCTCTGCCACAAAATATCAAGGTTGACCCAACGCGGCTTAAACAAGTCTTAATTAATCTGTGTGCTAATTCGGTAAAATTTACCGATAAAGGCGGTGTCGCCATCGACGTGTTTTATAATAACGCCGATCAGCTCCTCTGCTTTACCATCAAAGATACGGGAATTGGTTTAAAACCGGAGCAGATAGATAAGCTGTTCGGCGCTTTCATGCAAGCCGATTCCTCAATCACTCGACAGTTTGGCGGTACTGGTTTGGGTCTGTACTTATCAAAACAGCTCACCAACAAACTGGGTGGCGACATTACTGTCGCGAGCGAGTATGGGAAGGGCAGCACTTTTACAGTTTCGCTCCCATTGCAAAACAGCGATGATATCGTCTGGCTGCATTCGGTACCCGAAACCGAATTACGCTCCAATGAATTGGAGATTCCTCGTTTGCAGGGCCGCATCCTCTATGCAGAAGACAATTCACAAAATCAACAACTCATCACCGAAATAGTTGAACGCACAGGCTGCACGATTGAAATTGCCAGCAATGGGCAAGCAGCATTGGTCCGCGCCACACAAACTGACTTCGATTTAATATTTACCGACATTCGCATGCCAGTAATGAATGGAATCGAATTTGCGTGCCTGCTGCGGCAAATCAAACCCGCTGTGCCGGTGGTGGCGATCAGCGCCGAAGTGGCTCTTATACCGAGCGCTGAGCTAGCAGCGGCAGGGTTTCAACAGCTGTTGAGTAAACCAGTCAACACGCGGACATTATATGAAATACTCAGTAAATTTCTTGCAGCGCAACCACAGGGAAAGGTTGAATCCAGCAACGCCATCCATCCGCTACGCGTCCTCTTGGTAGAAGATAACCCTGTTAATCAACAACTGGTGGCGTTTCATTTAAGCCAGCAAGGGGCAACGGTGATACTGGCAGATGATGGCGGTGATGCCATTGTGAAAGCAAGACTTGAAGCCCCCGATCTTATTCTCATCGATATGGAAATGCCCCATATGGACGGTATGACAGCAGTGAGATACTTGAGAAGCAAAGGTTTTGCTAAGCCCATCTACGCTTTAACGGCCAATGCCAGCGATGAAGCTGTGCAACAATGTAAAGATGCTGGATGCGATGGCTATTTTGCCAAGCCATTAGAAACAGCCAAGCTAAAAGAGTTGATTCAACGGCTGGCGATTTAAAAAAAGCAAAAGGACCCACTCAATTTAATATCTTAGATAAATTGATATGCGGTTCGACCCTACTCAGCGCCATCAAGAATCTCTTTAAACCCAGACGGCGTATGGCGGCCAAAACAGATGGTTTCCAAAGTACCGATGCCCAGTTCAGTTTCCCCCTTTGAATTGGTCAATTTAGCGCGAACCACATTGTGGACGTGAATATTTTTATAGTCGAGCGGCGCGAGCGCGGCTAATTGCCACGACTCTCGGGCAATAGCTTGCTCACCTTTCCAGAAACCGTGGCCCCATTCGGGGTGTTGATAACCGATAGCTAACATCTGAAATTGTAAAAGTGGCTGCAATTCCAGGGTAAAATTCTCTCCCGCTTTGCTGCAAAAATTAATCTCTGCACGGGCTGGCCAGCGCGTTGCTTTTTTCCAGGCGATTTTGTGATTTGAAGAGAGCATTTCGCGGCAACCCGGATCATCTGCTTGGGGGATTTCTTCAATGCACGAATAGAGAGGAATAATTGCAGCGCTCGCTTGTGTTGCATTGCCTTCTCTGTCCTGAAAGGTGTTGTAGTGAGTGATAAAATTATCAAAGATAATGGGCGCCCACACCCAGTAAACACCAGGGTCACTGGTTAATAGCCCCGGTGCTCCGGCTTCACTTTCACCGAGGGGACGGAATCCCCAGGATTTATCCCGCGTGCCAAGCGTGGTAGTTTTATTTACCTGGTGTTCTTCTCCGTCGATAGTGATCACGCCTTCCCAACGGCCGGCTTGTGTAAACCGCGTGGCGTCCATAATTTTACGGACCCCTTCGAACAGCGTGTTGCGCGGTTCTTGCGTGGCCGTACTGGAGGCATAAAATGTGAGGTCACAACTTATGTTTGTTTCATTGGGTTGGAGTTTGACACGAATGACCCGCATGGGTACAAGGATCTCAATTGACAGAGGTCCGACAATGGATTGCGTGCGATCTAAGGGCGCCCGTCGGGACGCGTGAAAGGCATGTTGCTCACCGGCAATTACTACGCTGAAGTGGCCATCCATAACATGCCGATTGGGATAAATGCCGAAGCCTATCTCGAAAATAAATTCGCCTTGGTGGTCGAAACCATTAAACCAGTAACGATCATAAAAATTTCGCTCCCCTGTGCTAGGATGGGCGAGAGGTTCAGCGGTTTGGTGAATCATATAATCGTCGAAGGAGGTAATCATGGGTTGACCTTTTTCAGTGTCATGGCGGTAGTAAAATAGTTAGATGACCACTATAGGATCGTATGGGAAAAGAAGAATGCGTAATTTCCGCATACTTGCTCCTAATTTCCCTTTTAATTTATTTCTGCTGAAGATTAAATCGATAGGGGTGGGCAGTTGATTTTTATTCCCTATCGATGTGTCATCTTTATTTTACTTGGAAGAGTTTCTGCGACATTGCAGATGAAAAATATTACTCAACGACAATCAAGGTCGCTTGGCCGACCTTTTTTACCTGGCCACTGGTAACGACATTTTTGTTTTGCTCCTCGGTTTTAATATTGAGGTCGGAAATTTCAACCTTAAACTGCTTTTTGGTCTGTTGCAATGTGGTGTCTGCTGTATCACTACTGCTGGAGCCACCACCACCGCAATTTACCAATGCCAGAAATAATGGGAGGAGAAAATATAATTTTTTAACCTTCAACGCAGTCATTGTTTGACATCCTCTACGTTTAATTAGAAATCGTAAGTAATTAAGAAGTCGGTTTGGCCCACAGCTAAGGGTAGGACCTCGTCCAATGATAAAGTAAGTTTTCTGTTGTCTTGTCCATTATAGACGCCCTGGCCCAACTGTTGGTCGTCGGTATCTACAATGCCATTTTGGTTGGCATCGCGCCAAACGTTAACTTTTTTCACCGTAGTATCTTCATCACCATCGCCGGACGCCGTTAACGTCAGATTATCAATTACAGCACCTATTTCGTTTGCGGTGAGCCGGAATCTCAGCATTACAGTATTTTGATCGCCCAAATTTACGCTCTTACTGTTCACGTCCAATTCTTCTATCTCTACGTTAATTGATGTATTCAGTTGGCTAGCTTCTACCGCAATGCCACCGGGATCTTTGATAATGCCATTGGCCACGCCGTCGCTATCGTTGGATCCACCATCGCTGATAGTTAGCTGCACGCAGTAGTGACCAGCGGTTAAGCCTGGTTGATAGCTGTTATCACCTACTTCAGGGCAAGCTCCTTGCTCACCTGCGGCAGAGGCTAAGCTGTTTTTGTCGTCTACCACAAAGTTCTGCCAGCCGATGTCAGTGAGGTATTTACGGTAAACAGCATGCTCAGGAATGCCTGCCAGTACTGGGATGACTATACTTGCGCTACTACCGATTTCGGGTAGTTGGGCAATCTCAAAGTCAATCAGACCTTCAGGGAAAGCGTATTCTTCCTCCGTTGCATTCATAGCTAAAGCGCCGCCTTCGCCACCGTGGCTAACTATATCACCAAGATCGACCAGTGCTGAACCAGTGAAGCTGGCAAATGCTGTTTTACCTAATCGCAGTTTTAAGCCAGGTTCAGTTTGTAGAACACGTTTTCCATCACTGCCCATCTGCAATAAATTGTCGAGAGCAATGGCATCGAGATAGTTAGGAATACCATCCAGATCATCATCGCCGAAACCCTCTTTACTGTCGATGGTGCCATCTTTATCGCTATCTAGATTACCGCTTAACTCGGGTGCTGCATCGAGTATGTGGATCATTACCTCGGCTTCGCTTTGTCCTTGTGGCTCACCATTGTCGGTAACAACCACGTGTAGTGAGTATAAACCTGATGTCAAACCAGTGGGGGAGAGTGTTAGCTTAGCGCTGTCTCCCTCATCGGCAATAAGCCGATTACCGTTCGTGTCGTACCATTCAAAGGTGTGGCTATCTTGACTATTGGAGTCGGTGACTAAAGCACTGAAAACAATATCGCCCCCCGTTAAGCTAACTATCGTTGTTTTAATAGTATCTTGGTGAACTTCGAGCTTAACTTTAGGCGGAGTATTTTCCTCATTAATCGTCAGCGTAATTTGGCTATTGGTGCCTAACACAGCATTGGTTGGTGTGCCCATGCTGATCTCTACCGTTTCTGGCCCTTCGTTAGCTTCATCGGAGAACAGTGTTAGGCTTATAGCACCTTCAAGTCCTGCTTCAACAGTAACGCTGCCAGCGACAAGGTCGTGGTCTTCACCCGCTGTGGCGGAGCCCGCAACAGTGTAGGGAATGCTGACCGGGTAAGTCACAGCCGCTCCGTTTAAGAGAACGCGGAGTGTAACTTCGTCGCCCTCTGTGCCGCTGAGCAATTCGGTTGAAAACTCTACCATGGGAATAACTTTTACAGTTTGGTTAACGCTGGCTGAGTTGCCGTTGCTGTCGTAAATTTGCCAGTTAAGCGTGTGTGTACCAGGGGCGAAGGGGCCGAATGTATCGACGACATACGTCAACTCACTTTGTTCAACACCTAGCACTTCGGGAAGCGCTAATTCGATTGTGGTTAACGCGCCGGTCGCGTTAACGGTCATGTCACTGGGTTGAGTCACTTGCAATTGATTATTTGCCGACAGTGAATGTGAGAATGGATCTTCGGATGAGTTAGCACTACTGCTTTCTGCTTCGGCATTCAGTTCTGCTTCATAGGTGTCAGTGATGCCATTATTATCAACATCGATATCAGCGTTGTCACCAATGCCATCGCCATCTGAGTCGGTGATTGCGGATGCACTGCTGAAGGGAAATAGGTCGGCGAGGTCGCTGAGGCTTTGCTCATCGGTTGCACCTGTTATTGTGCTCCTGGTGGTAAAGGATTTAACCTGGCTGACGACCTTATTGCCGTTCACATCTTCTGTCTGAACCGCATAGTAGTAAACTACACCGGGCAGTAAGCCGACCAAGTTGATTTTGTGGGTGGTGAAAAGACCTGGTGATGTATGCGAGATCTTCAGGTTATCCGCTTCTGGCAGAGCAAATAATTGGTCACCCGCAATCAGTTCGCCAGCGCTGCCGTTGGAACTGGGAATGAGCACATCGTTAGTGTAATCAAAGAGAACTTTACTGCTGCCATATTCATCCGATTGCCAACTGATGACAGCCGTGGTGTCGGTGATGCTCGCTATTTGCGGTGTACCACCTAATAAGGGGGCAGTTGTATCCTCTGAGCTAGCCGTGGTGAAGCTGGAGACTGCACTGGTTGTCGCATTACCCATGGGATCTTTTGATGTCACGGTGAA
>OBEQ012689191.1_pt1 | contig 14774 bp, 14 predicted proteins | sample 1670901 | NCBI WGS metagenome assembly OBEQ01 (sample SAMEA104232315, study PRJEB22302) | groundwater metagenome | biome: forest; feature: aquifer; material: groundwater | place: USA | collected 2011-08-07 | depth 5.4 m
CCTTGCGCGGCTCCGTGGCGGGCGAGTAAGTGAACGCGGCGCGATCGACCGGCAATGTGGAACGGTCTTTGGGGTCGTGGCCGGCCATCACGGCAAACACGCGCGCGCAATCTTCGGCGGTGCGGCACATGGGGCCAATCTTGTCCATCGAGTAGGAGAGCGCCATGGCGCCGTAGCGGCTTACGCGGCCGTAGGTCGGACGCAGCCCGCTGACGCCGCAGAACGCTGAAGGGCACACGATGGAGCCCCAAGTTTCCGTGCCGATGGCGAACGCGGCGAGCCCGGCGGCCACGATCGCGCCGGAACCGGAAGAGGAGCCGCACGTCCAGCACGTGGGATCCCAGGGATTTTTCGCGGGACCCGTGAGGGAAGCGGACGCGAAGCGGTAGCCCATGCCGCCGGCCAGCTCGATCATCGCCGCTTTTCCGACCAGGACCGCTCCGGCGCGGTTCATGTGCTTGATCACGGTGGCGTCGTAGTTGAAAGTTTGGGAAGCGTAAGGCTTCGCGCCCCAGGTGGTGGGGATGCCCGCAACGCTCAGCAAATCCTTCGCCGCGTAGGGCATTCCGTGGAGCGGGCCGCGGTAGTGGCCGGCGCGAATCTCCTTTTCGGCTTTGCGGGCCTGCTCGAGCGCCAGGTCGGGCGTCAGGCGGGCATAGGCGTTGAAGCGCGGGCCGAGTTTTTCGCTGCGCGCGAGATAGCTTTCCGTCAACTCCACGGGCGAAAGTTTCTTGGATTCGATGCGTTTTGCCAAGTCGGTGAGCGGCAGGCAGAGAATTTCTTCGCCAATCATGTCCGGTCCCTTTTCAGTTCCTGGATTTTTTTGGTGCGGCGGCTGGGGCCACTTTCGGCGAAGGGAAGGGTTTTTCGCGCTCGACGAGCGGCTTCAGATAGAGCGCGGGGCCGTCTGCGTTTGCGAGGGCGTAGGCCCGGAGCGGCTCCAACTGCTGCTGGAGAAGCTCCGAGAGCCGGCGCAAGTCGCGCACCTGCTCTTCCGAGAGGCGATTCGGGTAGCGGGCGAGGATCGCTTGCACTCGCGCCTCTGCTTCGGCGAGGGAAACCGCGGAAAGCTTGGGTTTTGGCGCCTCCTGGAACTGACCGGGAAGCGCTTCGTCGACGAGGCTCGCATCCTTGTTAGTTGCAAGCAGCGAGAGAGGGAAGAACCAAGTCAGCGCCGAGGCGATGGACGCGCGAAGAGCAAAATCGCGGCGCGAAATCTTTTCCCGGAGTTTTGCATCGCCCGGGGAATCACAATTGGCTGGCGGCACGAGATCGCCTCCTGGTCCAAGTACGTTTCGTTGGCAGATTGAGGCTACTGAATCCGAGCGGGAGGGTCAACATGCGAGATTGCGAAGACAACGGTGGATTTCACAGAGGCAGCTTCCGCCAAGCAGGCAAGGGAAACCTTGTCGAGGCGAGAGGAATTCTACCCGGCGATGTAGTGCTTACGATTGCTGGAGGGCGCGGATGTGGAGCTCGAGCGACTGGATGTATTCGCGCTCGATCTGCAGCTCGGTTCGAAGTTTTTTCACCAGGAGTTCGAGGCGCATGATTTCGATGCGCAGCCTCTGGACATCATTGGCCGATGGGCTCGCGGGCCGCTGCGGCATGGCAAAGCTCGGTGATGCGGGTTGGGCAGCTCTGGACGAGGGCGAGGCGGTGTGCTGAGAGAACGCGTCGGCGAGCGCCTGGGGCCATGCGGATTCCGCGGCGCGATTCTCAGCGGGAGCTTCCGCGAACGGCGGCGCGGCCGGGGAAGCAGCGGCCGGAGCGAACAGGCTGCTCAGCGCGCTGGCAGCGTCCGCCGCTTGCGAGCTTTGCGGCGCGGCGGCCGGGTCTTTCGGGTTCAGCAGGCTTTTTACTCTTCCGATCAATTCCTGCGGCTGAAACGGTTTGCGGATGAGATCGTCGGCCTTGACCGCGACGGCGCGGTCAGCCACGGCCTTGTTAACGACGCCGGACATCAGGATCACGGGTACGGAGCTGAATTGCGGATGCTCGCGGATCTGGCTGCAAACCGAGTAGCCGTCCTGGTCCGGCATGATGACGTCGGTGATGACCACATCGGGCGGCGTCTGCTCGAATTGCGCGAGAGCTGAGGCCGCGTCGGGGCAGGTGATCACCTGGATGTTCTCGCGGCGAAAGGCGATCTTGATGACTTCGCGCATGGTGGCGCTGTCGTCGATGAAATAGACGGTTGGCGTGCGCTGGACTGGGATCTCTCCGCCGGGTGGCAGCAGCATCGTCTCGCTCATTGCGATTCCTTTCCGGCCACGTCGCGGTTTGATTCGTCGAACTCGCGCATGGCGTCGAGCATCAAATCCGTGGCTGAACGCAAGACCGTCTTCTGTGTGGAAGTCGATCCGTAAACGAATTTGTAGACACCCTCACCCTTCTGCGTGCAGGTTTTCAGGATGTGAATCGCGGCTTCGTCTCCGAAGTACTGCCCGCACTCCGCGTGCGTGACTTCTCCGGCGTCGAAAAAGATGACGCCGTCGGCGCCTTCCGCGTTGATGTACAGCGCCCCGCTCTGACGAGCCTGCGTCAGGAGCTGGATGACGCCGGCCAGATCGTGATGCGACAGGCTGCCGCTGAGGCTCGTGTCGGCCTGGGCCAGCATCTGCGTCGGCAGGAAGCCTTCGATCTTGCTGACCACGATGTTCTTGACGTGATGCGCGATGGTCGCGGGGCTCCGGTGGCGGTCGATGTAGTCGTCGCAGCCGGCTTGAAACGCTTCCATGAGCGCGCGCTGGCTGCCGTCGCCCAGGGCAATGACGGGCAGCGCGGCGTTTTTTGCGTCCGCGCGAATGATGCGGGCGATTTCGAGAGCCCCCATCTCGCGGAGATTGGTGGCGCAGAGCACGGCGGTGGGTGTGTCGTACTCCAGCGTCGTCAGGGCATACGACGGCTGCGTGCTCACCATGACTTCAAAGCCTTCGCGCTTCAGCGCGTCGCTGAGACGCTTGGCAAAATACACATTCGCCTCGATCAGCAGGATCTTCGCGGCTTTTCCGGGCTGGTTCACAGGACCGCCTCCTGCTGCATCAACTCCTGCGCCGCGCGCGGGCCGGCATCCGGCCCGGGAATCAGGAAATCCAGGCCCAGAACTTCGATCACGCTGCCGCCATGCGAAATCCATCCCTTCACGTGAGGGACGTGTTCTCCGGACGATGGGTTCATCTCCGCGGTGATCAACTCGCACTCGCCGCTCGCGGGAAGCGCCACGGATTCCATCGTGTTGCCATACTCCCGCAGAACCAGCAAGTACAAACGGCGGTCGGCGAGTCTTTGTCCGACCAGAATTTGCGACACATTACAGACCGGCGTGACGCGGCCGCGATGGACGAGAACTCCCTCCAGCTCGGGCGTGCGGTGCGGAAAGCGGAACACGCGCCCGGCGGGCACAAGCTCGGCAACTCGTTCCGCCGGCAAGGCGAATTGGCGGTCGCCGAGCCTCATCAGAACGAAAGACTGCTGCCCGAGTTCGGCCGTGTCGTTCATGGCGATTGCCGTGAGTCCATTTCCGGCTCCGCCAGGAGCGCAGGAACCGGCGCAAGCGCCGCGTCGAGTTGATCCATCTCTTCCGCGCCGAGGAGTCCCGCGGGGTGAATCACGGGAATCACCGCGTTGTCCATCAGCACCAGGCCCCGATACCAGTGCTGCTCGTCGCCGTGGAACGCTTTGGGGACGGCATGAAGTCTCGTGATCGTGGCCATCCGCTCGATCCCGTCCACAAGGAGCGCGATGCGCAGATCTTTCAATAGAAAAACCAGTGTTGCCGGCTGAACGGGCAGGTCGAAATGCAGGCAGCCGTGGATGACGTAAAGCGTCCGGCCGTGCCGCCGGATCACTTGCCGCACTTTTTTCAGCAGCGGCTGGTCGATCGAAGTCGCCGCGCCGGCGATGCTGTCCGTGCTGCGAATTTCCTGCACCGAGCCGGCGGAGATGGCGAACAGTTGCCCCCCGATCCGGAGCAGGATCACCTGTTCGGTGCGCGTGACGCGCCGGGGTCCGGCTGCGAGAGCGGCTTTCATAAGCGCGACGCCACGGACGCCAGTGACGCGATCCCCATTACGTGCTTCTCGATCGCCGCATAGATCTCCTCCAGCGCGAGCACATGATCAATGGCGCCGGTCTTGATGGCTTCTCCGGGCATGCCGAAAATCACGCAGGTGGCTTCGTCCTGGGCAATCGTCAGGCCGCCGGCTTTTTTCACGGCGCGGATTCCTTGCACTCCGTCATTGCCCATCCCGGTCAGCACCACGCCGACGCACAGCGAGCCACCGCAGGCCGCGGCGCTTTCGAGCGTCACGTCCATACACGGAAGGTACTGGTTGATTCTGCCGCCGCCTTCCAGCTGGATGCGTCCCGCGCGCGAAATCCGGAGGTGGTGCGACCCGGGACAAATGTAGAGCGTCCCCGCGCGGAGGGATTCGTTCTGCTCCGCTTCCTTCACCTTGATCTTGGTGTACTCCGCAAGCTGCGCGGCGTACTGGCTGGTGAATGAAGCCGGCATGTGCTGGACGACGACAACCGCTCCCGGAAAATCGCGGGTAAAGCCGGGCGCCAGGCGCATGATCGTGGCCGGGCCGCCGGTGGAAGCGACCAGGACGACGATCGGAAACTTGCGTGCTGCTGCGCTTGCCGCAAGGTCTTGCAGGGCGGGTTTTTCGGCCAAGCTTGGAGCAGAAGCATCGGACGAGTGAGCGGAGCCGTGCCGGTCGCCGCATGCTGTGCGCACGACGCGGACTTTTGAAGCCATGCGGACTTTGCGCAGCAGCTCGTCTTTCACGCTGGCCATGTCCAGGTCGACGCCAGCCGAGGGCTTGCCGACAAATTCGATCGCTCCGAACTCGAGCGCGCGCAGGGTGGAGTCGGCAGCTTCCCGGGACTCCGAGCTGACGATCACGATGGGGCGCGGATTGCGCGACATGATGAGCTCGGTGGCGCGGAGGCCGTCCATGTGGGGCATGTTGATGTCCATCGTGATGACATCGGGCTCGAGCGATTCCGCGAGCGCGACCGCTTCGTTGCCGTCCTTGGCGTGACCCACGACCTGCAGATGCGGATCGGCGTTGAAAATGGACTCGAGCACCTTCCGCATGAAGGCGGAATCGTCCACAACGAGCACGCGCGCTTTGTTGTTGGCACTCTGCTTCATGTTTCTCTACGCCACCGGCACGCCGGCCGGCCGGTGCAACTCGCTGCCGATCAAATTCTCGACCGCTTCAAGGAGTTGCTCCTCCTGCACGGGCTTCGTCAGGAAGGCGGCGGCCCCTTCGCGCATCGCGCGATCCTTGTGCTTCGCTCCGGCGCGCGAGGTCACCACAAGCACCGGAGTGCGGCGCGTCTGCGGATTTTGGCGCAGCATGGTCATCAGCTCGTAGCCTGTCATGCGCGGCATTTCGAGGTCGGTCATCACCAGGTGGCACCCGTGCTGCGCGGCCAGTTCGGCCGCTTCCAGGCCGTCCGAAGCCAGCAGGACGCGGTAGCCGGCCTTTTCGAGGAGCCGGGCGACAAATTTGCGCACGCTGATCGAGTCGTCGGCGACGACGATGACGCGCTCCAGGCGGACGCGATCGATTGCCTCGGCGGGGATCGTTCCGCGAGCGACGGCGGCCGAACCCGGCGCGAAGATTCGCGCCGCGCCCGGTGTGGCCTGCACGGCGCGGCGTTCGGTGGGTTCCGTAGCTACCATGCGGTTCAAATCGATCAGGAGAATCAAGGTTCCGTCGGGGGCGATGGTTGTGCCGGGGAAGAGCTTGACGCGGCGCAGGTATTCGCCGAGGTTCTTGATGACGATCTCGTCCTTGCCGATCACTTCTTCCACGACGAGGCCCACCTGGCGATTGCCCGCATTGGCGACGACCATGCGGAAATGTCCATTCGTGGGTTCCAGGGTCGGGATCCCCAGATAGGAATCGAGGCGCACAACTTCAACGACCACGTTGCGGACCTTGGTCAGCAGTTTTCCGCCGACGTCTTCGATTTCGTCCGCGCGCAGGCGGCGGATCTCCTCCACAACGGCGAGAGGCAGCGCAAACGTCGTGCTCCCGCAGCGCACAAAGAGCGCCGGCGAAATGATCAGAGTCAAAGGAACCTTGAGCGTGAAGCGCGTGCCTTCGCCGGTCTTGCTCTGAATCTCCACATCGCCGTTCAGCGCCTGGAGGTTTGCGCGGACGATATCGAGGCCCACGCCCCGCCCGGCGAGCTCCGTCCGAGAGGACGCGGTCGAGAAGCCGGGGTGGAACAGCATCTCGCGCATGTCGCGATCGGTGAGCCGATCCGCGGTTTCGGGCGACGCAAGCCCGCGCTCGATGGCGCTCGCCCGGACGCGTTCGTAGTCGATCCCGCGGCCGTCGTCCTCCACTTCGATATAGATGTGATTGCCGCGGTGGTACGCGCGAAGACTGACTTTGCCCGCGGGAATCTTTCCGGCAGCCTCGCGCATTTCCGGCGGCTCGATGCCGTGCGCAACCGCGTTGCGGACCAGGTGAACGAGCGGGTCGGCAATCTGCTGGATGATGTTGTTATCCAGCTCGGTATCGCCGCCTTCCATCTCGATGGCCACTTCCTTGCCGGCGGATTTTCCCGCATCACGAACGGCGCGCGTCAGGCGCGAGCACAACGTGCCGATCGGAACCATGCGGGCGGCGGTTATCTCGTCCTGCAGCCGGTGCGCGAGTTTTGTGAACTCGTCGATGTCGCTCTCCACCCGGCCGACAAAGCCTCCGAGCTGCGAGAGGACTTCGTTCACGTCGGCGGAAATCTCCGCCATGGACCGCGAGAGGATGTTCACGTCGTCGTAGCGGTCCATCTCTAATTCGCTGAATTCATTCCAGACGGAGTGGTCGCCCCCCGCGGGTCTCCCGAAGCGGTCCAGGGAAAACGCCCCGGCCTGCGCGCCGGAGCCGGGACTCAGCAGACGGCCCGAGCTGATCCGGTTGTATTCATACTTGTCCTGGAACTCCGCGATCTTGTCCCGCAGGCGCTCCTTGGAAAAACTGAGCGTCTCGATCAATTTCTTCAATTCCGCCACGCGTCCGACCATCCGCGTGCGGTTGATGACCAGGCTGCCGACGTGGTTCATCATGCGGTCGAGCCGAGCCAGGGCGATGCGAACGGATTTGGCAAGCGCCTGGGCCGTCGCCGGCTGTTTGGCGGCCGGGGTTGTCTTGGCGCTTGCGGCAGTGAGCGGCGCCTCAAGCTCCTGCGCCGGGGCAGAGAGGTCGCCTTCCTCGGCCTCTTCGGGGGCAAACTCCGCGATTCGCGCCAGCAGGGAATCGACACCGGCGCGCTGTTCGGCTTCATCCGCCCACTGGTTGTTCAGGCATTTTTTCAGGACGTCCAGCGACTGCAGGCAAACGTCAACGACATCCGCGGAAGGCTCGAGCTGGCCGTCGCGAAGGCGTCCGATCAGATCCTCGACGCGGTGGGCAATCGCGCCCAGGCGCTTCAAGCCCACCTGCGCCGCCGATCCCTTCACTGTGTGGATCGCGCGAAAGAGCTTGTTGATCTCCTCGGGATTCTGGGCGCCCTCGAGTGCCAGCAGGCAATCGCTCACGACCTGGAGATGTTCTTCGGCTTCCGGCTGGAAAAACTCCAGGATTTCCGCGGGAACTTCGTCGTCCCCGGGCAAGCGGTCGAAATAGGAGCCCGTGGTGACTGCTTCGCCGGCAGCAGGCAAAGTGGACCCTGCGGCCTGGCGGACATCGGCCTCGAAATTCAGCGGAGACGGTTCGGTGGGGAACGCAAAGCAATAGCGTTCCTTGTACGCAGCCATGTCTTCGACGACTTCACTGCCGGTGTCGCTGATCTCGAGCAGATCCGTCTCGAGAAGGGAAATGGCATCCGACAGGAATTCCGTCAACGGGCCATGGAGGTCCGCGCCGAGGGGCGCGTTCAGGGCGTATTGAAAAACGTGCGCGAGTTTGCCCGCAATCTCCGAGAAGCGGGGGAATCCGTAGCTCGCCGAGGTGCCGCACAACGTGTGGGCCGCGATATAGAGTTTTTCCAGCTCTCCCCGGTCGGCATTCTCCTCCCCGAGCACGGTTCCGTATTCGCGGAGAAACTGGAGATGTTCCGAAGCCTCTTGGAGGAAAACCTCCATGGCGGCGCGTCCCGGCATCTTCACGCCATCCCCTGCGTCACGAGTTCGGGCTGCGCCAGTTCGCCCGGGCCGGGCCTGCGGTAGAGAATGCAGTCGTTCAGCACGATGGCCTGGAATTTGACGGGGCTCTTGGAAAGCGTTTCGGAGTGGCCGAGGAGCAGGTAGCCGCCCGGCTCCAGCGCATCATAGAAGCGCTGCGCGAGAACGTGGCGCGTTTTCTCGGGGAAGTAGATCAGGACGTTCATGCAGAAGATCAGGTCCATCCTGCCCACGTACGGCGCCTGGGAAAGGTTCATCTGGGAAAACGTGACCATTCGCCGGATGCGGGGCTTTACCCGGTACATCGCGCCTTCCTCGGTGAAATGAGCGGCGAGTTGCGCTTCGGTCACGGCGGCGATGCTGCGCCCTTTGTAGCAGCCCGCGTCCGCGATGCGGAGCGCGCTGCGGCCCAGATCGGTCGCCAGGATTTCGATGTTCCAGGCGTCGGCCAGGGCCAGCGAATCGAGAATCGTGATCGCAATCGAGTACGGCTCTTCGCCGGTGGAACACCCCGCGCTCCAGATGCGGAGCGTTCTGGGGTTGTTCCAGAATTTCTTCGCGTGGACCTCCGGCAGGATTCTCTTTTCCAGCGCTTCGTGAACCGCGGGATAGCGGAAGAAGGAAGTCTCCTGCGTCAGCAGGCGCTCGAGCAAATCCTCGTAGACGACATTCGAACTGCGGAGCGAGCGCAGAAGCTCGGTTCCACTGGCGAATTGTTTGTGAACCATGTGCTCGCGCACACGATGGGAGAAGAACCGCTCGCGCGATTCATCAAAGCAGATTCCCGTCCGCTCTTCGATCAACATGCGGATCTCATCCAGTTCATAATCTGACAGCCCTTGCGCCTGTTTCACGCGCTCTTTCATACTGGCCCCGCTTCCGTTCCCGAGCCTCCCTCCGGAACCGAAGCTCTGTTAACGGTTTGCGCCAGCCGGAGCCGTCTGCTGCGCCGGGGTTTCCGCGGCCGAGGCTTTAGCATTGGAGCGGAACTGCGCCAGCGATTCGTTCAATTGATCCGAGAGCTTCACAAGGTGCCCCACCGTGCTGACCGTTTGCCGGATGCCCTGGGAAGTCTGGCGGGTGAAACCCGAGATGATCTGCATTGCGTGCGCCACGCCTTCGGTGCCGCGCACCTGCTGTTTCGACGCCAGCGAGATTTCCTGCACCAGCTCGGCGGATTGCCGCACGACGCTGGAGATGGCGTCGAGCGCGCGGCCCGCCTGATCGGCAAGCCCCGCTCCGCCTTCCACTTCCTTGGTGCCTTCTTCCATGACCACGACGGCTTCGTTCGTCTCGGCCTGGATGGCCTTGATGAGGGCCGCGATGTCCTTGATCGCGCTGCGGGAGTGTTCCGCGAACTTGCGGACTTCGTCGGCGACGACGGCAAAACCGCGGCCGGCTTCACCGGCGCGGGCCGCCTCGATGGCCGCGTTCAAGGCCAGGAGGTTCGTTTGCTCCGTGATGTCGTTGATAACGTTGATGATTTCCGAAATTTCGAGCGAGCGATCGCCGAGCGATTTGATCTTCTTCGCGGTCGCCTGCACCGAGGCCCGGATGCGCTGCATGCCTTCCAGCGTGTCGCGGACGGCGCGGTTTCCCTGCTCGGCGGCGTCCAGCGCCCGGCGAGCGGCTTCCGCGCTGGCTTCGGCGTTGTTCGAGACCTGTTTCATGGAAACCGTCAGCTCCTCGACGGCGGAAGAAGTATTGGTGATTTCCTGGTCCTGTTGCGTGGCGCCCGCCTGCATGCCGTCGGCGGCGCCGAGAATGTGGTTCGCGCTGCCGCTCACTTCCATGGCGGCCTTGCGGACGCGTTCCAGCACTTTGCTGAAGTTGTCGAGCATGTAGTTGATCGAGTCTACGACGTTGCCGAGCGCGTCGTTGGTGACTTTTCCGCGCAGGGTCAGATCGCCGCGCGCCACCTGGTTGATGACGGCCAGCAATTCCGTGATACTGCGCTGCAGCGAGTCATTCGCTTCCTGGTTTGAGGTGGCCTTGGACACCTTGGCGACCGCGCGGTTCAGGTTGTCTGCGATCGCGCCCAGTTCGTCGCTGGCGTGCACCTCGGCCCGCGCGCGGGGATCCCCGGCGGCCAGCCGCTCGGAGAATTCAACCAGCTCCTCCACCGGCGAGATGATGCGCCGGCTCAGCGTGAACACCACGATGAGCGCGGTCCCCAGCGCGAGCAGGATGCCGAACAACACCGAGCCGCTGGCGCCGCTGGGCATCGAGCCGAAGTCAAAGATGGATGCGCCGTTTGCCGAGCGCCCCGCGTGGTAGCCGATCAGCAGCACGCTGAACAGGGCAAACCCAGTCCACAGGGCGAGCATCCAGATTGTGGAACTCAGTCGCGATTTCATGCCTTCCTCCACTTTCTTTGCGGTCCCGCGTTACGCCGGGCGCCGCGTCCCTCAAACAAGTCCTAAATCGCCGGGCCGGGAAACACTTCCAGCAACCTGCGCAAATCGATCATCAACGCCAGGCGGTCTTCGTGCCGCAGCATTCCCACGCAATAAGGGATGTTTTCGGGCGCCTGCTCGAGAATCGCTTCCTGCGTAACGGAGTACGTTCCCACCACTTCGTCGGAGGCGATGCCGATGCGCAGCTCCTCGTGTTGCTCCTCGGAGCGCAACACGGCAACCACGACATGCTTCGGCAGCAGCCCCGGCCTTCGCCCTTCGGTGAGCGCGATGTCGATCAACGGCACAATCGTTCCCCGCAGGTTGAAGATTCCCATCACGTAGGCCGGCGCAAGCGGGAGCCGCGTCACCAGCGGCCATTCCACGACTTCCTCCACGTCCAGCACAGGAAGGCAGAAGCGCTCCCGGCCGCTGCGGAAGACGCAGTACTGCTCGACCGGCGAGGCCTGCTCCGTGGAATGGAACGCTTCCAGGAGCTCCGCCGGATCGTATTCGCCCGGCGTCGGTTCCAACTGAAAGCCGTCGAGCGTTTCGCGTTGTTCGGGCATCTCGCTCATGCAAACCGCCTCACCGCCCGCACCAGTTCTTCCCGCGTAAAGGGTTTGGTGACGTATCCGTCCGCTCCCTGCTGTTCTCCCCAGAACTTGTCGCTGGCCCCGTTCCTCGAGGAGACCAGAATGACCGGAATGTTTCCGAACTCGGAGCTTGCCTTCAGCTCCCGGCACAACTGGAACCCATTTCGTCCGGGCATGACGACGTCCAGCAGAATCAAGCATGGCTTTTCAGCCGCGATCGTTGCTTCCACCCGCTGCGGATCGCTCACGCCAACGGGGTAGTAGCCTTCGTGTTCGAGGAAGTCCTGCATCAGGCGTACCTGGGAAGGCGAATCGTCTACGATCAGAATCTTTTTGTCGGACGACACCAAAATGGGAGACCTCCCCGCCAGAAGAGAAGCACGTCGGCGGCCAGCCTGCCTGGCCGGAACACGGTTGTCTTGGTGACTGTATCTGTTTGAAGAAAAAGGACTAACAGTGGACCGGGGTTCCGCTATCGCTTCCGCGGAAGGCTTTCTTCCGCCTCTTTCGTCTCACCCTGAGAAATTTTCTCATTGGTACTGTTTTGTGTTGCCAGCGATGAGAATCGCTGCATGATCTCGTTGATCCGCAGCGCCATGCTGTGAATGGTGCGGATCTGCTCGAGCGATTGCGCCGAGAGCTGCCCAGGCTCGAACAGCAGCAGCTCCGCATTTCCCAGAACGCTGGTCAGGGCATTACTCAAACTATGGCGCATCTCGAGAATGTAGCGCCCGAGCGTCGCATGATGGTCGTTGGCGAGCGCCGCGCGCTGCGCGCGCCGGGCCATGCGCAGCGCCTCCGCCCGGCGCAACGATTCGCCCGCAATCAGAAGAAGGGTCTGCGCCCAGTCTTCCCGCAGCGGGATATGTACCAGGCGCGGATACTGGCCGCGCAGATCGGATACGGCGCGCGTGTCATTGTGCTGGCAGAGGATTACCGCAGCGGCGGGGTCCAGCGATCGAAGAATCGCGGGCAGTTTCCGCTCGTCCATCGGGCCGATCACCAGCAGATCGCACTGCGGGCGGAACTCCGCGTTCCAGAGTTCACTGGTCAAAACCGTGATGGCCGGCGCACGCCGCTCCGCTTGCCAGCAGGTCGTCAACAGCCTGGCGAATTCATTTTCATCCGTTAGGATGACGACGTTTGCATGTCGCAATGCGCACTCGCTCCCGGGGACGACAAAATCACATGCAACTGCTATCGGCTTTTCAGAGTTTCTCGGCTTCGTCCAGCGCGGAGATCAGCCGCTTGTTACTGATCCCCAGATTGACGGCCGCTTCCGTGTCTTTCGCTTGCTTGGCAATGTCCACCCGCTCCTGCAGCCGGGCAACTTCTACCCGCGCCACGGACAGCGCCCGATCGAGTCCCGCGGTGCGGCCGGACTCCTTGGCGGATTCCTTCGCGGCCATGACCAGCGCGCGCGCCACAACGGCTCGCCGCAGGTCTTCCGCGGCTGGACCGTCTTCGGTGACAAATGCCGCCACCTCCCACGACGACATCAGAATTCGCGCCCCTCCCGCCAAGACCGTCATCATCGAACGGCCTCTGGATGGGGGTGTGGCGATCAACTGTTCCCAGATCTTCTCCATGCAGGTTTCAAAGTCGAGTTCAGCCGCGGCGGGAGCAGGCGCTGTTCGCTTTGGTGCTGGCTCCGTCCCCTGCGGCGCATTCGTGGTCGGCGTTAATACGGCCGCCAGATTCCGCGACTCTGCGGCGGCCGGATGGCGGGCTTCCTGCGCCGGAGATTCGGAAACGGGTTCCTCGCTGCTCTTGCCTTCCACTGGTGCGAGCGCTTTTTCGACGACGCTGCGCAGCGCCAGGAGCTTCTCAAACGCCTGGTTTATTGTGCGCTCGGTGTAGTCGATCTGGAACGGCTGCTTCCAGTCGTCGGCCATCTGCCGGATCTTGCCGACCGGCTCGCCGGCCCCGAGGCCGAGGGTTCGGCAATCCATGGTCTGGACTTCAGCCGCTTCTAGACGGCCGATCACCGCGCGAATGGCGATCAGGTCGGCATGCATGAGTTCGATGAACGTCCGCCGCAGCAGAAAATTGAATCGGACAAATGCGAGGAGCGACGCGGGCTCATAGAAGCGCGGGCCCGCGGACTCTTTCACCTTCCTGCCTTGCTCGATGAAATTGGTCTTCAGGATTTCCCGCAGGCTGCGGAATCCGCGCAGCGCCTCGATCATGGTCTCGAGCGGCGCGCACAACGCCAATGCCGTTGGGTCCGCGCCGCCCAGAATGGGCGTCATCACCTGGGCCACGTCTTCGGGTTCAATCTGTTTGTGATAGATCTTCGCGGGAGCGCACAGAGCAAAATATTGCACGAGCATGAAGTCGACCTTGTTGCGGTCGACCGGCGATTTCTCCGGTTTCCGCAAGTGGCGCAGGATCATCGCCCGCAGGCCCGCCTCGTTCGCGTTCAGCGTTGTCGTCTGCAGGAGCCGCCGCAATTGGTGAACCTGAACTTGCTGGTCCATCTGGTCCAGCCAGGACCGGACCCGCCCAAGCAATTCCGGGTCGGGCGTTTCCGGCAGCGAGCGCCGGTCGGATTCAAAGGGCAAATCGGCGCCCACTTGCTTGGCAATGGCCAGATAGATCGAGAAAACCGATCGCGCTTCGGTCCACTGCGCCTCGGCTGGCTGGTTCTTGCCCGCCGCGGCGGGCGCATCCGGATGGATCTGCATCTTGGAGAGAATTGTCACGGCTCAGCCTTCCAATTCCGGGAGTTGCCCTGAAGGCGAACGGCCACGGCTTTCCGCCCCTCTTCATAGCGGATCGCGATCACCGACGCTTCCGATTTCAATCTCCCGCCATTCCGTTCCAGTCGAACACGGTCGTCGAACTCCAGCGGCAACGAACAAAGAAAAATCGCGTGCTGGTCCGTGCTGAATTCCACCAGCGTACGTTCCGTCAACTGGGCGGCGCCGGGCCGAAGCGCTGTGACCTGAACCGGGAACTGCGCCGGCACGGCCCCCGGAAAAAACCGGGCCAGTTGTTGCGTGCACGAGATCGGCGCTTCTTCCGTCTCAACGCCGCACGATGCATACATCGAACCGCTCGTCCCGCTGGTGGTTGAACCCCGCATCCAGTCCGCTCCTGTCGCCAATGGGATACGTACACACCTAGGTCCCCATAATTAGGAGTGCAAGCGGCCAGCCAAATCTTCAAACAGGGTGTCAAATGCTATCTGGATGATAAGACATGACTTAGAAAATGCCACTCGCCTGGGGTTGCGCCGGGAATCTCAGGCTGACACGTCACCGTCTCAATCAGCACTGTCTCAAGTTACCTTCTTCGGCGAATTTAGATCGCGGCCAATCTCACCGGCCCACGGCCTGTACCTCTGGCTCCGAAGCGCCGGCCGCGGGTTTCATTGAGATCTTGTAGCGCTTCAGTTTGCGGTACAAGGTTGCGCGGCTGATGCCCAGCATCTTGCCCGCCAGTGCTTTGTCCCCCCGAGCCTGCTCGAAGACGCGCAGAATCGTCATTCGCTCCATCTCCGCGAGAGCGGTTGTGGAAAGAGAAGACGGGTCGCCGTCGAGAGACTGCGCCGGGACAGCGGAGCCATTGTCTGCGCGTATTGTCGGCGGGAGGTCCGCCAGGTCAATTCGCTGATGGGCGCCGCGCGTC
>OBEQ010092590.1_pt1 | contig 14767 bp, 16 predicted proteins | sample 1670901 | NCBI WGS metagenome assembly OBEQ01 (sample SAMEA104232315, study PRJEB22302) | groundwater metagenome | biome: forest; feature: aquifer; material: groundwater | place: USA | collected 2011-08-07 | depth 5.4 m
TCTTCCTTATCCTCTTTATCTTGCTGGAACATATCGTGAACCATTGTGGAGATAAACTTTTTAAAACGCTCGTGATATTCTTCCTCTAATCTTTGATATTCTTTTTCCCGTTGGATTTCCCCTTGTCTCATTCTCTCTTTTATCCTAGAGATGATATTCGATACTAATATCATCGTACCGCTACCTTAATTAATTCTTCAGACCAGAAATTGGTTTCAGGATGGCCAGGAATTCGGAGATAGATTAGGAAACGATGCTGTTTGCAATGATTCCCATAATTATACATCCGCTTAACTTTACCAACCGTATTAGGTGAAAGATATTTTGTTGACCCATCTCTCTTGTCTTGAGAATAATCAGCAGTTCGTAATTGGACTAGGTCAGATACTTTCAGACCTGGAAGCATCTGTTTGGGAGCGTGGCGTGGGATTGATTGTATGGTCATGATTGCTTTGTTTCCTTACTTTTCACATATTTAATAATCATCAAAGCAAGGCGCGGATGTGGAAAAGCAGTAAAATTTGCCCAATGTCTTACCGTAGAGATAGCTACTTCAAATTCTTTAGCAAGTTCTACTTGAAGATTATCCGTAAGGTGGCACCTTAACGTATCTCGTAATTCTGTATATATTTTCTCTTCCAATGCTCGCGATATTTTTTCTTGAGCTTGACGAGCAGGACGCGAATGTCCATTCGCCCATCTAGTTATTGTGCCGACTGCTGTTCTAAATTCATCAGCAAGTTCTCGTTCGCTCCCGGGATGATTATCCAGGTAGGATTTTAGTAATCTTTGAAAATAACTATCTTTTTCTATATCATCAGTTATGACCACTCCTTGTTAAGAATGCTGGGGATAAGATACCTGTATTTCGGTTATTTTGCAAACAAAAAAGCCGATGGTTAGTCGGCATAATTTAAAATAAATAGTAATTTGACGGGGGCCTTCTACTCTTAAGTTGCCAGAGAGCGCCTTCGCGTATCCAGCTGATAGGAAGATGTAATAACTGCTCTCGCGTCATTTTATTTAATCTCGAAAATGGATGAGCCTTATTTTTCAGTCGTGACCTGAGCTCTTTTTGCTTAAGGTTCTTGACTGTGCCCAGGACTCTATTCGACAGTGGCCTTAGCAGTCCGGCTGTGAATGAAATGTCTCTGGCATCATTACCAATCTTTTTTCGCTCTGTATTTTCTAATGCATTGTGCTTAGCTAAAACGAAACGAACTAGTTCCTCTATGCTGGTCCCGGATGTGGATAACGACGGGAAGCGCTTAGAAGTTGAATGTGCAATCCTTACTACGGAGCTTTCTCTGCGGGCCATGGCATCGTCTATTTATTTAATAGTGCCGCTCAAGATGATAACTCGGCCGAGTGTATTTGTCAAATACTGTGTTGCAATTCTTTATTTTCTATGCTATAATAATCACTTGGGGATGTCGGGCTTCGACGAAGCTGAATCCCGGATGGTATGCAAGTAGCGGATGGATATCACCGCTTTAATTATTATCCAAAATCATAATTGCCAATAACAATTATTCAAACGGTTTAGCATTTGCCTAATCGTCGTTCTCTCATTGACTCCTGCTATTTGAGAAGAGCGCCATCAGCGGGATACCGGCGTTAACATCTTGGTGTGTTCTTGGTCCTGCGTCGGGAAACTAATAGAATGCTGGCTTAGCGCTTTTGCCGGTTTATCAGCTAAGCAAACAAAAAACCCGCTAAACTTGTAGAGTATTATCCGGTTCGGTTTCGGACGGCGATTCAACTTCGCCCATCTCCACATCGTTAGTATTTCCTGCTGCAAACTCCTCAAAAAGCCTTGTAGCATGCGGAATTTGAGCGGTTCGATAACCTGTTTCTTGGTTGTATCGTAATTTTTGCTCAAAAATAAAATAAAAAAGCTGTTGTTGCTCTTGCGGAGAGAGCTTTTCCCATACAACATGGGGCTTTTTAAGTAAACCGATGGACTTATCCAGGGCGGTTCGATAAGGAATTGCTAAGTCAATTTCAACTGCACTTCCACCAAAACCCTCAAGCTGATTAGCAACGTCCTCTGCTTGAGTTTCATACATCCTTCGCATTGCTTCAGTTCTAGCTCGAATAATAAGATCGGTTAGCTCTCGAGCTTTTACTTTTAGTTCTGTCTCGTCTTGCTGTGCTTTTACCGATTGTTGTTTCAAAGAATCAACTTCTTGATCCCAGACCTTATCGAATACTGCCTGAACCAACTTACCGACTGTAGCTTTCAAAGTATTTTGTTTTAGTAAAGTATTAAATTGTTTCTCTACCTCTTCTGTTTTTATTGATTTTCCATAAAACGGACAATCTCCATTATGGCAAACATAATAGCCATACCGTTTTCCTTTTCTGCCTCGTGATAAACCGGCGGTTAGATGATCTCCACAATGATCACAAAGCATAAGGCCACGCTGAGGGAACTCTGGTCTGATGTCTATACGTATTCTTGTTCCCATTTCTTCTTTTCGGATTCTCTTTTGAATAAGATCAAATGTTTCAAGTGATATAAGTCCTTCGTGCTGACCCTTTCTCCGCTCAACTTCCCAAGCTCGATATTCAATATCACCAGTATAGAATGGATCTCGAAGAATTAAGCTTAAAACATAAATATATTTTTTCGGTGATCTCGTTTTCCAAAACCCTTTTTCAACCAGATGTCGGCAAAGATCAATTTGCCTAACAAATGTCCCATTGGCAAACGCTTCCAACGCTGGCTTAAGAATCTCAAGGCCGTCTTTGCTTGGGACGGCTAACTTACCATGCTTTGGATCTTTAATGTGAATGTAGCCCCGTTTTGGACCAAATGACCAATAACCAGCATCTAGACGTGCCTTCTGTTTCTGAATAACCTGACGACGATTTACTTTCCTGTGCAAGTCATTACCCGCAGCCGTAATTGTTTCTATGTATTCCCCTTCAGGCGAATCGTCGAAATTAAAGTTTGGTGATTTAAACTCTACACCTCGATTTTTCAAAGACTCTTTTAGGGCCAGATACGCCTTAGTGTCTCGAGCAATTCGAGACAAGTCATCAACTACAACTACAAACATCCTGTGCGGATATTGATCTATGTATTTGATAAGCTCGTTTACTCCTTCCCGTTTATTATAATCTCCTCCACCTGAAGCAGTATCAGAAAAAGTCGGCCCCAAAGTATATCCTAATGATTGTATGTATTGCTTACATCTTAGCTCCTGACTATCCAATCCATGGCCCTCTTTAGCCTGTCTGTCAGATGATACACGAGTATAGGGAAGGGCATAAATCGATCCTGGAGAGGTCTTTTTTTCAAACGAACTGCTATGGAGTTGTTTTTTGGCTTTGCTCATGAGATTTAAGATAGTTTTCGAGTTCTAACTTAATAACATTTCTGCAAAAAGACTCGAGGTATTGCAGACGTTTTTTGATCAAATCCTCTGATGAGGCCTGATCGTTGAGTATCTCTCGATACTCTTCGACAGTAATAACCATTGATTTTCATGGTTGCGATACTGTTTCAGTTTTTGCTGATAACTCATATCTAGTTTGTAATAGCTTCGGTTTTTCCCGATAGCCTATCTACTTATCAAAACGCTTCCTTTTCACAATCTGCACTGAACGTTGTTTACCTTTCTCGTATTGGGTAATCACTCGTCCGTACATCTCACTTTGTTCTGCTTTGGTTCTAATGTCCTTATCTAAAAGTGGCTTAGTGGTGGTCTTTGTGGCCTCAATTTCAGTTATTCTGCCCTCTCTAATACCAGCCCTAACCTCATCAACTTCTCCGTGTCGTATCTCATCAAACAATTCAAATTCTTCCTCTGATAACTCCAAACGACTCTTAATCTCTGGGAAATCTAAGCCAAGCTCAGAGAGAATAGATTTAGTAGAGATAAGTAGCATATCTTTGCTACCACCAAGTATCTTTTCCATTTCAATTTGCTCCGCTGATATGAGATCGGCAGTCCCATTAGTTAAAACACGCAAGTAAGTATCTTTTGAGCTAAACAAGGCTTGAGCAAGATAATATTCAAAGTAGGGATAGTATTTACCAGTTTTGTTCCAGTGAATGATACACCTCTTAACTGCTCCGATCTGTTTCAATGAAAGTCCAAAGTTCCGAAGGTGGTCAACAATCTTTAGCCAAGCCATTTCTGTCATTGAGAATGTACGCCAGCTAGAATCCTTCTGTCTATTATCAATCTTAACGCCTTCTGGCATTAGCTTGCTTATTTCCCAATGATTGATGACTCTGTATGGAATACCAGTGTCTTTTGTTGTGTACTTTCGTTCTCGTAACTTTTCCTGCATTAACATAAATTTTTGATCCATCTGCCAGTTGGCGAATGTAAATGGTAAATTAAAATCACTCCTACGGAGAAGCTCGTATGCTTTTTCTAGATGGCCTGTTTTTGGGCTCATAATTAAATTATACACGAGTGTATGATTTATGCAAGCCCGATTATCCCCTGTACCTAGCACGGGTCATTGACTGTATTAGAATCGGCTAGATAGCCAGACAAAGAATTGTTTTAACCAGGAATTCTTTACTACTGCTACCTGCTGGTTTACTTTGGTTGGCTCCGGAGTTAGTGAAACATTTTGCACAACCTGACTGACTGTTGAAGGTGAGGCCGTGGGAGAGGGCTTAGGTTTGGGACTTGCAGCGGCTGCTTTTGCTGCTACTTTAGCGTCCTTTGTGCCTGGAATAATAAGCTGTAACGAATTTAATTGGCTCGGGCTAAGATTTTCTAGAATGGATACCCTGGAGTAATTGTTATTACCAGTACCGTTATATGCGAGACTACCAGAATTGCCTAGCCAGGCATTAATTCTATTGATCGAGAAAATATAACCAAGAGAATTTAAATTTTCCCTTACTACTGCGGTTGGAATACCGATAAAGGTGCCGTCTTTAAGATAGGCGCCTCCGCCAGAATTGCCCTGGTTTATCACAGCTGAAGTTTTGAAATAAGTGCCATACGTACCACTAAAATCTCCACTTGTATAAGTGATGGTAGATTGCCCCACGGCCGGAAATCCATAGATTGAGACCTTGTCTCCCAAGTGAGGACGACTTGCAGCCTTGTTTATATTAATATATTGGAGTTGTTTATTCTGGGGATTTCTAATTTTTAATATTGCAATATCGTCATTCACATCCGTTGAGACTTTAACAATATCGGCTATTTGCCGATCTCCAAAATATGGCTGATCATTAAAGTCATTTATGAATCCGACAGCGCATCCCAGCGTCCCATTTACTACATGTTTATTCGTCAGAATGGTTCCACTTGAATCAATAACTGTTCCTGAACCCAGCATTCCTGTTCGAGCATCGAAAGGACAAATGAGTTCAACAGTAGACTTAATTATTGAATCCTGAATTGAAGAGTCGTCAAAATTATCTTGAGGTGGTGCTTGAGGTGTCGGCTTGTTTGGCGATTCACAATACTGACTTGTTAAAGGAGGGGCTGTTTCTGCATTTGGACAATCAAAAGTTCTTGTGCAATTCCTGCTTTGTATTCCTGATGCTGGGCAAGTATTCCAATCATTGCAGCTCCAAGTATCAGCACTACACGATGGCGTTGGAGTAGGTGTTTTTGTTGGAACTGGCGTAGGGGTAGGAGAAGGAGAATATGTCAGAACTGGAGTTGGATTTGGTGTTGGTGCTTGAGTTGGTTCGGGTGTAGGTGTCGGGATTGGGGTAGGAGTCGGAGTCGGGGTTGGGAGTGGTAGAGTTGGCGCTGAGAGGGAGTCAACATAAACTCCGCCTGTTCCTAAATACCAAGTTACAAAACCTACAGTATCAAAACCTGTAAAGGAAGCTCCTCCAGTAAAAGGTATCCAGTTAGTCCATGCCCCACTATTTATTCGATACCTAGCACTTGCATCACTTGATCTCCATTCTATATCTACTAGGTTCCAGGCATTATCAGTATAAGTATCGAAATTAACTCGGGCGTCGTTGCTACCATTTACATAATTAACATGCCCATCTTTTTCAAAGCCCAAAGTAACTCTTGATGGGCCGTCCCATGAACCTTGAAAGATACCTAATTGAAAGTTAGTTGCGCGTGTATTCCAAGCAGATCGATTCTCTGTTCGGATATAAAATGACTGTTTGCCATCTGCCAACTTATTACCGCCGTTGTTTTTGGTAATTACACTATCTGCGCCAGTATTGTTGTTATAAATTGCCTTAGCTCCCTCTTGCACGACTGAACCCTCAACAACCCATGGCAAACCATTAGCCCTATCATACCAACCACCTTGGCCGACAACGACACCGTCAGAGTAGCTATTAAAATTTTCTTCTACGACTGCGGTGGCTTGAGCATAAGTGCCGGAGAAAGCTAACCCAAGAACACCAAGCATTACGACCTTGCGAAACCAATTCATATTCATTTTCATATTAATTTTTGGCTAGTTTTTATGACCTTATTTAATTTTTATTAAATAAAACATAAAGCCCGCCACAGGAGCTCTACCCTTTCAGGTAGAACGTATAGGTTTCCCCATACGACCGGTTAAGGAACCCTGCGACGGGTTTAATATACTTAACCGGTTTTATGCCATGCCCATAGCAACGCTCTGGGTTTAGGCCACTGTTATTTAATTGTAATAATTATAGCATATTTATCTCTAGACATGTAAGATTATTTTAATGACATAATTTCCAAATTTGATTATAAAATAAGATCCGACAGCGGTAGTAGTTAATGTTGTTATAAAGAAGACGATAATCTTCCAGGTGGCACTCCAAGTTAAAGGATATTTCCTTAATAGTAGTTCAAAAAGACCGCCATAGCCATGAACATCATGACCTTCCCACGTTAGAATAGGAAAAGATTGTCCAGAAATTTCTGCTAACTTAATATACTTTTCGTGGTAAAGAAGAGAATCGTAAAAGTTGCCATATTCATATGCCCTCTTTTTTAATAGCTTTTCTTTTCTTTTATTTTCCCAGGGCATCCACCAGCGTAACCTACTAATCGATTTATGTATAATTCCTTGATGTTCTGGTAATTTTCCACGAATAAAAAAATCTCTAGTTGATAGAGTACGGCCACCAGAAGCAACCTTTTCAAAAGATTCTCGAAGGGTATGATCTTCAATAACTTCTTCCAGTCTTTGTAAAAACCACCATTTGCGTATAGTCTGCCACATATTTGAGATTGTAGCAGTTTCCCCTATATTTTAAAGGTTCATTTCTTTAATGTTAGAGATGGCTATCTCTCTTAATTATTTCTTCTAATTTTTCTAGCCTATTCTCAAGATTCGAGATTTCAAAAGCCTTAATTAAATGTCCCGAAAGATAACCAATACAGTTGGCTACTCGAAGCTCTACGGAGCCAGCCCTAACCTCTGAAATCGTTACAGAAAGAAGATTTACCACATCCTTAACATTTTCTATTTTTATCTCGGGGAGAGGATTATAGTTTCTTCTGGGAGAACTCCCTCCTCTACTTACGGCAGCTATTTTTTCTTCTCGCATATTTGGATCATGAGAAAAACAAAATTCACTCTCCTTTATAGTATGGGCTTGGCATGCTTCGCCATCTGATTTAACAAAAACACATTTTTTCATTCTCCTTTTTCTAATTTATCTAATGTGTCGCTTAAAATTATAATACGGTCGCCATTAGGATCTACTATGCCCCGGGCCTTTCCTTGCTCATAAGCTTCGTAATCTAAAAAAACATATTGATAATTTTTACTCTTGCCCTCCTTTATTTTTTCTTCAATTTTCTTCAATCTATTATTCGAAATCATAAGTACCACTTATGGGTATACTATCTAGTTCAATACTAAGCATGTGCCTCTCACGTTGAAATTAATTAGATATTATATAGTGCCTTTTGTAAGTTTGGCGTGTTCTGGTAGAGTATCCAAAACCGAGAAAGGTAGTCTTTTAGATGGTTCAACCTTTTTCGGGATATCTCCACTAAAAACCCAAAACGGCCATTAGGCCGTTTTGGGTTGACTAAAGCTTAGAAATAAGTATAATCATACAGTCTAGTTCTTAACAATTCAGACAGAGACGGGAGGAGTGATTGAAGGAAAAGAAGCTGGTAGTTGGTGGAAGATTGCCCGAGGGGTTTGTGCTGGCAAAGCCATTGGCCCAAGAAAGTTATGATGAATCAGTTATCTATGAGCTTGAGAAGCAAGGCCGCCTCATTATAACGAGGAAGAGAGACGGCTGGAAAATGTTCGCCGTTGTCGGCTCAACAGGGAAGGTTCGTCTTTTCACGGACGGCCTCAATGAGGTAGATTCGCGGTTCGACCATATCAGGAAAGAGCTTGAGTCTTTGAATTTGACTTTTGGAACTGTTTTGGTGGGTGAGGCCATTGTTGACCTTGAAGGTTCTGACGATGTCACTAAGGTTATAAGTATCTTTCACTCTAACACTGAAAAGTCTATCAAGTTCCAGGAAGCGAATGGCATGGCTAAATTCATGGTCTTTGGGGTGTTATTTTTGAACATTGGCGCAGTGCAACCGTTATATTGGTTGGCCTATCAATGGTTGTCCGAACGATTTTACTCTTGTCCTCTAAGTTATGTTTCCCCGGCTCCTGTTCTAAAAATGAGCTACGACCAAGCCAAGAAAATGGTCATTGAAAAAGAATGGGAGGGGTTAGTTCTTTACGACAAGAATTATATTCTGACCTACCGTACAGATGGCAAAAATCCAAAACGGCCCAAGGGCTGCTATAAGTGGAAGCCCATTATGGAAGATGATTTTATCGTCATATTAAGCATCCATAGGCCCGAAACAGGCGTTCTGAAGGAACTTGTTCTCATGCAGATAGACCCCGCCAATGGTATAGAGTTCTATTGCGGGAGATTGGGCTCATTCACCAATCAAATGCGTGAAGAGCTGGCAAAGCTAAAGTTGCCGTTTGTCGTTCAGGCCAGATTCGATACGAGATTTGCCAAGACGGGCAAGATAAGGAACCCCCGATTTGTCAGAGTAAGAGATGATAAAAATGTTTCTGGCTGTGTTGCTCCCAAATCTTACCCAAACCGGGAATATATGCGATTTCTAGAAGCTTCCTGGCCCCTGAAAAAGGAGTAGCTCCTTCAGGGGCTTTTTGTTACTTTTCGGTGGCTGTTTGACTTGTCGGCAAATATAAGAGATACTATAGGGGCTTCTTTGACATCTCATTCAAGAGAGAAAGACGATGAATCGTATTGCCGGTTTGTGCTCATTCCTTATTTTTGCCTTTGCTTTGACCGCCTATGCTCAGGGACCTTCGGCCAAGTCGGATGTTCCAAATCTGTCCGCTCCGGGATGGAAGCTACTCGGGTCTCAGCCGATGGTGCTTCCTATCTCAGATGGCAATGTAAATGTAGCCGTCAAGGCCGTCGTTAACATTTACGAAAATAAATCCGCTAATTTGCTGGCGAATGTCCTTCTTTGGAAGGATAGCGAGGTGGCGATGATATACGGCGATCCGAATGACGACGGTTCCGGTGTGACTATGGCTTTGAAGGTCAACGGCACATGGTATCCGGCAAAGAATAAGGGCCTTCAACAGCTCAGAGCCACTCTTGTTAAGGGATTTGATGATGATCCTATCGGCTTCAAGCTTATTCTTGAAACTGTCGACGGTTTTAAGGAATTAGTTCTTAATTTTTAATAAATTTAAAGACGACTCAATGAGTCGTCTTTTTATTCTTCAATGCCGCGTTGCTTTAAGCGGGCAATATCTTTTTTCTTGAGTGATTCTCTTTTATCGTATTTTTTCTTGCCCCGGGCGACGCCTATCAGTAATTTTACGAAACTCTTCTTGTTATAAAGCTTGAGCGGAATAAGGGTCAGGCCATGGGATTGATTGGTGCCGATGAGCGTTGATATCTGTTTTCTGGATAAAAGAAGTTTTCTTGAGCGTTGAGGGTCATAATCGGTCGGCATATTTGCCGGCTGGTAAGGGGAGATTATAGCTCCCACCAAAAAAGCCTCGTTGTTGAGAATTTTAACGTAGGACCCTTTTATTGATGCCTTGCCCGTCTTGACTGATTTTACCTCCTGTCCGGTCAAAACAATTCCCGCCTCGATGGTCTCGAGGATTTCATAATCGAACCCGGCTTTTGGATTGTTCGCGTATTCAGTCATTTATTGACTTTATATCATTTTAATATACCATTATATACGGTTCTTCTTAGGGGAGTAAAGAAATGAAACTGGTTTCTACAATAGTGTTGAGTATCTTATTTACCCTGATCGCATGTTATTCCGAGAATTTACGAGTGTTCAGTTATGGCAGTTTGCTCTTAGTATTGGTGTATGGTGTGGCCTGTTTTGCTTTAGTATCATCGGTGCATCTTAGTACTCTAGGAGACGCTCTAAGGGGATTAGCCTCGTTTTGGTTAGTAGCGGCTGTATTTCATGGGATATTGGTAATTTACAGGTTATCCGGACAAAGCCTGAGGGTGGATTGGCTGACGGCAATTTTTTTCTGGATAATTATTTCAGGGGTTGTGATGGAAAGATTTGTGAGAAAAACGGCGTAAGCCGTTTTTTTTGTTTCTTTGTTTGATTAAGCACTATAAGCGAAAGCCCTATTCTGATTTTCATCAATCAGACGATTGGATAGGTACTCAATAAATAATTATGAAATTTTCCTGGGTACCGATTGGGATGGTCCGGAACGGCCCCCGAGGCCGCATGGCCGGACCAGGGAATCTCAATCGGTCTGGGAAATGAATAATTATTTATAATGAGTATCCCAAGAGGAGGCCTGATGAAAATTAGAATAGGGCTGAGCGTCACTTTCTTTCCTCAAGTTTTACGCTGAGATTCAAATTATCTTTTTTGCGGAGAACGGCCAGGTCAATACTATCTCCGACTTTAAAGCTTTGGAGTTTATCACTGAGGTCCTTGTCATCGGTCAAGTTTTCGCCGTTGAGGGATAGGATAATATCATTTTCCTTAACCCCGGCCTTATCGGCAGGGGAGCCTAGGACAACGGCTACCGAATTGGGGATGTGGTTCCTTACGACCAAGGCCCCGTAATCAACGGGAAGGGCGTATTTCTGCTGGAGTTCCTTGTTGAGCATCACATATTGAAGGCCGATGAAGGGCTTGATTATCCTGCCGTGCTTAATGATATCTTCGAGGTCCTGCTTCGCCCAGTTGATGGGAATCGAGAATCCGATATTTTGAGCGCCGAAAATTATAGCAGTATTGATGCCGATAACTTCCCCGTCAAGATCAATGAGCGGTCCTCCCGAATTACCCTGGTTGATGGCGACATCTGTCTGGAGAACGCCCCGTAAATGTTCCATCTGGCCTCCCGAGCCGAGCGATGCCGAAATTTTCCTTGATAAGCCGGAGATTATTCCCTTTGAAACGGTATTTGAGAAAAGACCAAGGGCGTTGCCGATAGCGACTACTGTTTGTCCCAGCTCTAATTTGCTCGAGTTGCCGAGTCTTACGGTCGGAAGTCCGGTGGCGTTTATTTTAAGAACGGCGATATCGTTGATGGGGTCTCTTGAAATTACCTTTCCCGAATATTCTTGACCGTCCATGGATATGACCGTATATTCCGAGTCAGGGTCAAAGACGACATGCTTGTTAGTCAGGACGAGGCCGTCAGGATGGACGATAAATCCCGAACCGCCGCCTATCTTCACTTTTTCTTTTTCTCCGCCTTCGGCATCGCCGAGCATGAAAGGATTAAAAAATGGAGCGGGGTAGATGCTCTTAATCTTAGGCAGATATTTTGATATAACAATACTGACGACGCAGGGGGCGACCTTCTTGACCGCGTCGATTGTTAATTTGTCATATTCGCTACTATTCATATAATATAATTTTAATTGAAATGAGACTCAAGCGCAAATTTTTTCATAGAAATACCGTTGTTGTAGCCAGGCAGCTGCTTGGCAAGTATCTGGTTAGGCGGATAAGAGGCAAGTTAATCAGGGCCAGAATTACTGAAACCGAAGCCTATTGTGGGTCTAAGGATAAGGCCTGCCATGCCTCTAAAGGTCTAACGGAGAGGACTAAGACCATGTTCGGACCGCCAGGCTTCTCCTATGTCTACATGATATACGGCATGTATTATTGTCTGAATATAGTCACGGAAAGAGCTGGCTATCCGGCGGCAGTTTTGATAAGGGCGGTTGAGCTTGATAAATGTAACGGTCCGGGAAAAGTTTGTCGAGCATTGAGAATCGATAAAAAATTGAACGGCGTAGATGTCTGTTCTGGTAAAGAGCTGTGGCTGGAAGAGGGAGAGAAAGTAAAACCATCTCAAATTAAAAAAGGAAAGCGTATAGGCGTGGAATACGCCGGCAAATGGAAGGACAAGCTTTGGAGGTTTTACTTGCAGTGAGCATGTCTAATGTACATTGCGCTAATCAATGCCATACGGTAATTACTTTTGCTACCGCTCGAATTGCCCAGCGTGCATTCTACAGAGATTCCCGGCTAAAGCACGGGAACCTTCTCCGAGCCGCTGACTTCCTGCCTGCCGGCAGGCAGGAATTTATGCCGTGCCCTTTAAGACGAAGGTTCATAGCCGAGGAACTTCGGCTGGAATCGTCTCAGAAACCAAGCTCTTCCGCAATTAGCACTATGTCTGACTGCATTTGACTAACTTGTGTAAGTTTTGTACTTTGGACTCAAGATTTTTAAAAAGAGAGTCTTTTGTGAAGGATGAAGAATTTGCTCTGGTAGCTGGCTACAAAGAAAGGTTTATCTGGTTAGACGGTGAGATCAATCCGAAGGTTGCTTATCAGTTCAAGCGGATGCTTTCCAAGCTCAACAGATTAAAGTGTGCGCCGATAACTTTCTATATCCGTGGACCGGGCGGAAATTCTTATTCCGCGTTCCATATCATGAATGAAATAAATAACTCCGACAGTCCTGTGGCTACTGTTGCTCATGGGTATGTCGGTTCCGGTTGTTTTACTATCACTCAAGCCGGAGCTCATAGATTGGCGTTGGCCGGCACTAAATTTATTTTTCATCTCGCAGAAAGTGCTTTTGAAGGAAAATATAGCGGCATTATAGAAATGACCCAGAGTTGGCATATTGATAATCTGGAGAGATTGAAGCTTATTGACGGGGCACAGCTTTGTTGGTTCTCCAAAAAGGGCAGACCAATCAAGAAAATTTTTGACCTGTTCAAGGCCGAGACCGTGTTAACCGTACCTAAGGCCAGAAAACTTCATTTGATAGACGATTACTACAAGGAAAAGGATTTCTTAAAGGATAGAAGGATTGCCAGAAAGTTAATAAGAGCTAGGGATAAGCCCTAGAGCCCTCCGAAGGAGGGTTTTAATTTTGACCTAATTTGATGTAAGATTAATGATAACTTCAATTTAATGCTGAAAAAATGGCTCGAACAACAGATATCAGGTAAATTCCCTAAGGTAGAATTCGATATTTTAATCCCGCCGGACGGGAAATTAGGTGATTACTCGACCAATATCGCCTTTGTATTGGCCAAGAAATGGGATAGTCGCAGACTGAAGAAGAAAGACCCCTCGAAGATAGGGGATGATTTGGTTAGGGAATTTTCCGAAGACAAAGAATTTAAAAAAATCTTCAAAAAGATAGAATTTGTAAAACCCGGCTTCATCAACTTTTATTTTAGCGACGGGTTTTTAAAGAATACATTGAAGGAGGTATTGGAAAAAAGAGAGAAGTTTGGTAATTCCGATATCGGCAAAGATATTAAAATAAACCTGGAGTTCGTGTCGGCCAACCCCGTCGGGCCCTTGACCGTGGCTAATATAAGAGCGGCATCATTCGGCGATACCCTGGCTAATGTTCTAAAAAAATCCGGCTACGAAGTAACGAAAGAATATTACATCAATGATGTTGGGGTTCAGGTCAGAACGCTGGGAGAGTCGGTCGCTAAAAGATACCTTCAATTAAAGGGAAAGATAGTTGAATTTGAAGATAAGCTATATCAGGGCGATTACATAGTAGATATCGCCAAAGAAATAAAAGAGGAAAATTTATTTAATTCGGATGATCACTTTGATGAGATGGTGGATGTGTGCAAGAAATATGCCGTAGAAAAATTCATCGGTTCAGCCAAGAAGTCCCTGGAAGACCTAGGCGTAAGATTTGATGTCTGGTTTTCGGAGAAACAGCTTCACGATTCAGGGGAGGTCAAGAGTCTGCTTGAAAAACTGGAGTTAAAAGGCCATGTCTATGAAAAAGACGGAGCCAGATGGCTGAAGGTGGGAGAGATATTAGGGAAAGAAATTGACGACGCTGTTCTGGTCAAGAGTGACAGTTCGACCTCTTATCTGATGAATGATATTGCTTATTCTAACAACAAATTCAAGAGAGGTTTCGATAAGGCGATAAATATCTGGGGTGCTGACCATCATGGTGATGTTCCCCGTCTTCTGGCGGGAGTGAAGGCACTTGGACTTAAAAAGAAAAAACTGGAGGTCCTTCTTCATCAGCTGGTTCTGATAAAAAATAAAGACAAGCTCCAAAGAATGTCTAAAAGGAAAGGAGAGTTTGTTCTTCTGGATGATCTTTTGAAGGAAGTCGGCAAAGATGCGGCAAGGTTCTTCTTTATGATGAAGGACCTCAATACTCACATGGAGTTTGATGTTGATTTGGCGAAGGAACGGTCAAAGAATAATCCTGTGTATTATATCCAGTATGCCTCGGCCAGATTGAACAATATTTTTGAAAAATTACGAATTACGACAGAGATTCCCGGCTTTGCACGGGAACCTTATCCGAGAAATTACGAATTACGAATTAAGGGTGGGCATTTCAAATTATTAAAA
>OBEQ011722764.1_pt1 | contig 14767 bp, 12 predicted proteins | sample 1670901 | NCBI WGS metagenome assembly OBEQ01 (sample SAMEA104232315, study PRJEB22302) | groundwater metagenome | biome: forest; feature: aquifer; material: groundwater | place: USA | collected 2011-08-07 | depth 5.4 m
CCTAGCCCTCTCCCAAAGGGAGAGGGAATCATCATTGCGCTTTGATCGAAATGCCTTAAATTGCAAGCAAAAACGAGATGTGTATAACGATCTGTGTGAACTCTGGGAACGAGAGCAACCCCCTAAAATGAATTTCATAAAAAACGTGCCAACCGAGCAATGTAATCTATAATAAGGCAAGCGATAAATAGTTTACGACATAAAAAGTCTTTCAAATTACTCTAGCGAACTCAGTGATAACCATCCATCTAAAGAACGAAACCTAATGAACGACCCACATTTACTTTACTTTGAAGATATAGTTGCAGGGGCTAGATACGATATCAAAACCACCTACAAAGTCAGCAAAGAAGAAATTATCGCTATGGCTTCCAAGTGGGATCCGCAGCCTTTTCACATTGATGAAGAACAAGCTAAGTCGTCAATTTTTGGTGGCCTGGTGGCGTCTTCTACGCATATTTTTCCGATATTTTGTTGGCTCGGGCAACAGGGCGAACGCAATCTCGCTGCGGCCTCAGCCCTGGGCTTTGATAAAATCCGCCTGTACGCTCCGGTTCGCCCGGGTGATGAATTGAGTTACTACTACACATTTATTTCGACAAGAGAATCTTCCAGCCGACCTGGACTGGGTATCGTGGTAGCTGAAGGTGTTATCAGTAATCAGTTGGGAGAAAAAATATTTACCGGCGAGGTTGCCTCAATGGTCTACAAAAGACCGATAGTCGGCGGATCAAACTGATTATCTGAAGGGATCAAGAAGAGGAACTTTCCATTTCACCTTCTATCGCAGATACCCGCAAAATCGCGAATTTAATCAGCGGTCGTAAAGGCCAGGCAAACCAGCGAAGCGGCCATAACATTCGCTTCATTGAGTTGGCAAAATCACTAAATTTGTCCTGCTGATAATGCAACAGTTGCTCGCTCTCACTGGTGTCTAGCCAATGGGTGTAAAAATCTAGTTGCCCTATTTCAGATGGCTTGATCTTAATACCAAATGCCGAGCAGATACATTGATTCATCTCGCGCTGCGTTATCTGACAACCTTCGCCGCCACCAATATTAAGTATCTTCATGCGAGCATCAGGCACAACTAAGGTATTAACTAACGCCATCGATACGTCTCGTGGCGATATATATTCCATTTTGTTAGTCGGCGCCACATCAAATAATTTTTTTAGATTGGCAAAAGTACCTTTGCGGTAATCGGAAATTTCAAGCACAGCGGCTAGACGTACAATTACCCAAGGCACTGTCGACTGTCTAACCATTTTTTCGCCAGCAATTTTATGCCGGCTGTAATTGTCAGTGCCAATCACGGGAGCATCTGCTGGTACAACCCCGGCATATTGTTTTGGTCCGTAAACAGCCATAGATGAGGCGAAAATCAATAAAGGTTTTATTCGTGAGAGCTGGGCAGCTTCGATAATTCGTCGCGTGCCTTCGACATTAACTTCCTGCGCCATTTTTGGGTGACGTTCGGTGTTAGGGGGTAATACGGCAGCAAGGTGAATAATGGCATCCTGTGCCTTGATGATATCGACCAATGCATTACCGCGGCGCAGATCACCCCAGAAAAAATCCACTTGCTCTCCATATTGAGTGGCTAAGTCACGATTGGATTTATTATCCAACTCATAACACGTCACCCGGTGGCCACGTCGAACTAATTCCGCCAGTGTGCTCTTCCCCACACAACCGCCTGCGCCAGTGAGTAAAATTCTCATATGCTAAAATCTTCCCTGTTCGAATTTGCCTTAATACGGCTTATCTTACTATTTATGTAGTTCTTTATGTAGTTTTGTAGGATGGGTGGAGCGAAGCGTAACCCATCAAATTGAATTAGCTAAAATTGATGGGTTACGCTTCGCTCCACCCATCCTACGAAGCTAAATATTTCTCTAACTACGTAATTAACTCTTTAAATAGCACACATTAAAACTTAAATATGGCGCTAGAAAACCAAGAGTGCAAGTTATTATCCCACTGCAGCAGAAATGATTACCTCAAACTTTTCCATTGCAGACTTACCACTGAACGCCTCCGCCGGCATTGGATTTTGGTGAGCAATTTTAAAATCATCACTGCCAATCCAGGCTTGAAACGCAGATTTGTTTTCCCAGGTGGTCAGTACCACATACGGCAACCCTTCAGCATCAGGTTTTAAAATCTGCATCCGCACAAAACCAGGTTGTTTCTCAATCTGCCCAGCTCGTTTGCGAAACCGCTCTTCAAATTCTCCTTCCCACCCATTGGCTACCTGTACTCTGTTGGCGACGATATACATTGTTGCTCCTTTATATGTATTTTTTTAAATCACTTTTAAACCTAGACCACTGTAAATTTCACCCAAATTACAGTCAACGCCACAGTTTTCTTTAATTTGCTTTAGTATAATGGTGCAATACAATAAAAATAAATATCCTCAATCATTAGGCTTGGCATCGTATAGAAGTCGCTAATAGAGAGAAGTTTCAATTTGATTCAAATTGATCGTATTAAAAGAATATTAATGCTCGCACTGCCTATTATGGGCGGTGCAGTTTCCCAAAGCCTATTAAATATCGTTGATACCTTTATGGTGAGTGGCCTAGGTGAAAATGCCTTGGCAGGTGTTGGTATTGGCGGTTATGCGACTTTTATGTCCACCGCGATTGTGATTGGCATCGGTTCCGCAGTGCAGACCATGGTCGCGAGACGCATCGGTGAAGGGCGCGAACATGTCGCGGCAGAGCCCTTGATGATCGGCATCTTGTTAGTGTTTTTAATCGGCATTCCGGTCTATCTGCTGCTTTCGCATTACGCGTTAGAGACCATGTCGGTACTCAACAACGACCCCGCTGTTATCGCCATCGCCGCTCCCTACTATGCGATTCGTATGGCAGGTTTATTCGCGGTGGGGATGAATTTTTGTTTTCGCGGCTATTGGACCGGCGTCAGCCGACCCATGATCTACATGCGCACACTCATCCTTATGCATGCCTGCAATATCATCATTAGTTATGGCCTCATCTACGGAAAATTTGGTCTTCCCGAAATGGGTACTAACGGCGCTGCGGTGGGTACCTCGCTTTCGCTTTATATTGGCAGCATTCTTTATGCGGTACAGTGTTCATGGTGGAGTAAACGTCACGGTTACCTAAAACAGATGCCGACATTGAGGAGTATAAGGCCGTTGGTACGCCTTACGCTTCCCAGTTCTGCGCAACAATTTTTTTTCGCCACCGGCTTAACCATGTTGTTTTGGATTATCGGCCGTGTCGGCACGGAAGAGTTAGCGGTTGCCCATGTGCTGATAAATTTAGTTCTGTTTCTTATCTTGCCTGCCATCGGCTTAGGTATGGCTGCCACGACCCTGGTGAGCGAATGCATGGGCGATAACAATCCCGAGGCGGCATACTCCTGGGGCTGGGATGTCACAAAATTAGCGATGTTTTTGCTGTTTCTCTGTGGCATTCCTATGTGGTACGCACCGGAAACAGTGCTGGGATTATTTTTTCATGACACTGCGCTAATAGAGTTGGGTCGCTTGCCATTGCGCATTACCGGCATCGCTATTTTTGTTGATGGCATGGCAATTGTGTTAACTAACTCATTGATCGGCGCCGGCGCCGCCAAAGACGTTATGAAAGTAAACGTCAGCATTCAGTGGTTGGCTTTTTTGCCGCTGGCTTACGTAGTCGGTCCCATTTATGGCATGGGGCTCATCGGCATTTGGTTATTACAGGTTTGTCAACGCCTGGCCACCTCGGCAATCTTGGGTTCGCTGTGGTCAGGCAGACGCTGGGCGCTGGCTTATAATGATAGCGGCAGAGAAAAATGAGTTATGACAGAGTGGGCTGCATGAGTTAAGAATCAGTCGAGAGGGCTTCGTTATGGTATTTATTATGTTTGATCAAGGCAGAGGTATTGAAACGCCAATCTCCGCAGTACTGCGGCATCCATTGGTGAGCAAAGTGCAATCTTCTGCGGCGATTAATCCAGTGCAAGAATTTGATCCCAATAAAAATAGACAGGCTAGTCCTGACAGGCATGCTGAACAGCATGAACAGGCCAAGCTAAATTCTTATCTTTCAACGCTCGAACAAAACACTGACAGAAACACTAATAGAAAACCTGCACGCTTTGCTCAGCAGATTATGTCGACACCAACGATTACCATTAAAATCCATCATACAGCGCAGGACTGCATTCGACAGTTTCACGCACATCAGTTTCGCCATCTGCCGGTGATAGACCAAGACAATAAATTAGTTGGCATAGTATCGGATCGCGACTTTTTAATTGCCGGTAAAAATGAAGATACCATGAGAGCGCGCTCGTTCAATAATACCGCCGTTGAACTTATCATGAGTAAAAAAGTGCTAACCGCGACAGAGGACACCGAAATTCGAATACTCGCCAGTGTGATGTGCGAAAACAGGATAGGCGCTATGCCCATCGTAGATAAAAATCACCAGGTGATTGGCATGGTGACACGCAGTGATATCATGCGCGTTTTAATTAATCAGACGCCGATTGAATTGTGGATGTGAATTTATTGTTGTTGTTTTTGTTTTTTGATTTTGCTGGGTTTATGCAGTCACCTTTTCGCCTTGTGGGCGAGTTACTTCTTTTTGAGTGGCCAAAAAGAAGTAACTCGCCATGAAGGCGAAAAGGTGAGTTAATAAATTAAACCAAGTTCAAAAAGAAACAACCCACTTGCAAAAAGCAAAAAAAACTAACGACCAACCTTATACTCTATCCACTCATCCCCACTCAACCGCAAATAATAATTTCCGCCCTGTTTAACCACAATCGCTCCCTCATTTTCAGCCACAAAAGAGGTCTCCGGCACAGATTCCACCATCGCCGGCAACACAGCCGAATCTTCAAAGGGATTAGTAACCAACATCTGCGACAGCAAATGCGAAATTGCCAGGAAGCTAACCGCGCGTGAAACCTTAATGGTGTCCGCCGATTTTTGCCAGGTGGGGCCAATGAGTTTTACACCCACAGGCACGCGTGCAATCGACGGTGTCGGTATCTCACGCAAGCCGGCGATCTGCATCTGGTCGCCGCGCACTGCGGCGCCATGTTCGGGCACCAGAATAACCACATAATTGCCGCCGCTCTCTTGCAGGCGTTGAAAAAACTTGCTCAGATCATCCAACAATTGTATGAGACGGGGATGAAAATTTTCCAAACTATTGAGTGACTCACGCTGCCCGGTGAAACGATTACCGTCATGCAAACTGACGGTGTTGTAGAAAGTAATAGTTCGTTTAGCACCAAGTGACTTTCGCTGCTCCAACCAATATGCCAAGGTCGCGGCATCCGAGTGAATTGGCGAACCATCGAAAGACAATTGCGCGACAGGTATTTTTGATGTATCCATCAATGGGGTATCGAGTTTGCCGAACTGCACAACCTGTTTGGCAAAATCATCGTAATGGCCATCATGATTCATGATCCACTGTTGCGTAAAGCCAACCTGTTCCAGCGCTTTAAACAGCGAGCAGTTGTCCGGCACGTTTTCATAAAGACCGGTGTGAGCGGGTTGACCACAGGAAGCTCTTAATAAACGAATTGCCGCCGGCCCACTATAGGATGCGGCCGAGCTGAAGTTCTCGAACAGAAGATCGAATTGTTTAAACAGCGGATGGTCCAACTGCCCGGTAAAAGCCAAATCGTCCCACGACAAGGAGCAGACGTTCAGTAGCAGTACATCAAAGGGCACCGCGCTGGTCAGCGGCGAGGTAAAACTCACGCGCCTTTCGGCTTCGCGTTGATAAAATTCAGTTAAACCACGGTTCAATTCCGCCGACGAGTTGCCCAAATTTTCTGCCAAATTGCCCGCTGTTGTTTCGTCAATTGTTTTAGCTTTAGCTGTTTCTGCCATCTTGAGTTCTTGATTCACGGCAGGATGCAGCCAGATCGCGACAATCAAGCCGATAAAAACAAATGTTGTTACGCGGATCCAGAGTGACAGATAGAGATAAATCACTACAATCACTAAACTGCCTGCCATCAATTCAAGATTGACGAAACGCTGAATCAATTCCATTACATAGGTAAAGCTGAATCCGCCGACTTCATCGCTTAACGTCATCAATCGCGTCAACGGCGGCAACCAGGAGTCGAAATAAAATAACAACAAACCCAGGGGAAAAACGCTGACGTTGCGTAAACGATGCAAATGAATTGGCGCCAATGGCGCCACCACCAACGCCGCGAAAGCGAGATTTTCCAGCGGATGGTAGTCAATAATGCCAGCCCACCAGAACAGCCATTTAATAAGAAAATAAACATTCAACAAACCCAGACTCGGCACATAATAAGATGGCTCGCGCACGGCAGTCGAGGTGGAATAGGAGAATGTTTCGCTTTGTTGCATTGGCCTTTTATTCCATTGGTCGTATGGTATGGTCTAATTCACGTGGGTTAAGTTGCTTTGGGTTTTTTCAACTAGCGCGTTTTCTTCTCTATGAGGCAATTGCCCCGCCAATGGGTAAAGCACCAGCCTCGGTCTGCGCAGGTAACGCCAGTAAAGTTGCAGCAAATTGCTTTTTAATGTCCGCAACCCAAAACCCGCCACAAAACCGACGAGCAGACAAATAGCTAAGATGGTGAAGAATTCTGAGACGGCCATACTGTTTAGCGCTCTCCGATTAATTTACGATTACTTTATGATTGTTGTAATGCCACGGGCTTTGCCAGCGAAGGACGCGCACGAATAAAACCAGCATGTGGTTCACGAAATTCATTTAACGTTTTATGTGATAGGGCTTCGAGGGGTAACAACGAACTCAGCTCTCGGTGGTAGTCTGGCAATTGATGATTACGCATTCTGCCTTGCAGATGACTGATCTCCCATTCAATATCGACTGACAACAAAAATCGCTGATCGCCTGAAAAAATATCGCCGACCGGTAATCTAAATATTCTAGTTAAGGCAAGCGACACGTCGTTCTCGCGGCAGCCATAAAGAAATAACCAAAGGCAGTCGTTTTCGGCAGTGATGGCATCATGGTCGCGTTTTATAATACACACCCGCAAGGCATCGAGCGCGGAAATTCCGGCGATAACCTGCAGTTTAACCAGGGCATGTTGAACTTTAAGTTTGCGACTTTCTGCTAAAATAATTTTTATAGTATCTACAAACTCGTCCGCAGTTACATAGCCAACTGGCGTTCGATTTTGAAATGTGGGTGTCTGCACCTCGATAGCATCTGTTTCGTGATGCGTGGAGGGATCAAAGAAAAATGCATCTAATAAGGGCAAACAGCGCGAAAAGCTCAATTCTTTCGGCAGTATGCCACTGGCACCCACGCGCATAATCAAGCGTTCGTCGCGATAACGAATCTGTTGTCCCATTTCGCGCACGATAATTTTTACTGCTGGACCCAAGTTTTCTCGAAGGTGCTCGATCGACGCTTTCACAATTGCCGTGTCTTGCGAGTGGCGAAAACTCAATAGCACGCCGGACGCCAGTGATTCACGCGCTTTCTGCACAGCTTCATTCAAGTCATCAACCACTATCCAGCCACTGGGAAATTGACTGGCATCTGCCACCACGTCGCGCAACACCACTAAGCGCGTCGCATTGAGCGGTGGCGGTACCACACTCTCCGCATGGCGGAATAAATGGTCTACCACACGCATAACCTGTTGATCATCCTGTGCGACGAAAAACTGTTGATAACTGGCGACACCATAGCCTGAATGCCAATAAGCTACGCGCCACAATAGCCGTTTATTGCGCTCGGTCATTTCGCCAATACCAGAGAGCTTAATGTTGCACGCCATCAACTTTGTCAGACCAAGTGCACCGCCCAGATTTTCCTTCACCAACAATACCACGACATTATTATTTTTTGCACACCAGCTGCGGATAGTTTCAAATTCCACTAACAGGCTTTTTCTGTCGGGCAGCTGTTCGGCATTACAATAAATAAAAATAACTGCGTCACGCACCTGCCAGCGATAATCCAACTCGAGCAGAATAGATTTGTCGCTCATCGATTGGGTGAATTTATTTTTTGGTGAGGAGATGCGTTTTGATGAAGGGCATAACAAATTAAACTGCTGTTGGGATGGCCAGCCAGCGAGAGTTGAACGCAAAATTTTATGCGGCTCGGACGTTAAAATAAAAACCTTGGTCATTTCACAGAGACGTTGGAAAAAAACTGGGGTTAACCATGCAGTAAGATCCGTCTGCTGTTCCACAGTGAGGACATAGGGATAACCCGCGACTAATCCAGCGCAATCTTCCGACATCCCTGCAATGGGTAGACGCAATGTTTTTCTCATGCGGCCATAACCCTATTCGGTGGTCTACACATACATCCCTGTTTTTCTCTGTGTTCGCGTCATGTGTTCGCGCTAATAAGTACTAACGATGACAGCAAGTCCTGCGTCGTCTGCTAAAATATTGGTGGATATTAAATTCCAACAGCTTTTTTTAGTCAGGAGCGCCTCCTTGAGTGTAGTTCAGAATGCTGCAGGAAGCCCGAACAGCAGTGGTGAGTTACCAGCAGAAGATATCTTTAACTTATTGTCGGTTTATCGAAGTAATGGATTTACTTACCAGGAGATTCATCATCAAGAACTATTGAATGAATCTCGAAAAAAATGGCCTCTATTGGCTGATATTGCGCATTATAAAAACAATATTAACACGAAAAACTTTCCTTAATTAATAAATGCGATATGCAATCGCAAACTTATTAAGATTGCGAATGAACCGAATTATAGAGATCGAGGCAGGCTTGATGGAAACTATACATATTGCGTGGAATGTAACTAAGTGGGTCCTCGCGAAGCGATGAAAATTATTGCGGTGAGCGGTATTAAAGGCGGGGTTGGCAGCACTACGGTAACGGCCCATATTGCCACAGCCCTCGCCTTGCAAAAACAATCGGTACTCGCCATCGATTTTTGTCCGCAAAATCATCTTAGGCTCTATTTGGGATTACCCTGGAACGAGGACAAGGGACTTATAAGCCAACTGCACACGGGCGGACCCTGGCACCAGCACTGCTTTAAGAACGACAGTAATGTTTTATTAATTCCTTTTGGTAACGCTGTTTCCAGCTTATCGGCAAAGGCTGATGTCGCACTCGCCAATTTACTTCCCAAATTCTCTACGATTACCGAAGACGCTAAACTGCTGGATATTGCCGCCGATTGTTGGGTGGTGGTTGATCTTGGCCATTACAATCAGTTTCATACTGCAGCCGGCGCGCGGTTCGATGAACTGATCAATGGTGTAGATCTGTTGCTACACGTTGTCAATCCAGATCCGTTTTGTTATGGCATGCTCTCGCAATTAACAATTGGCCGGCGAGAGTTAACCACGGAAAAAATTCTGCTGAATCGCTTTTGTCCGGTCATTAAAATCGAACGCGATATTCACGATTTGATTCAAACTGAATACGCGCAACACCTTGCTCCTACCGCCATTCACTTAGATGAAAATATCCGCGAATCCCTGGCCTTTAATCAAACTGCCTTGGAATGCGCGGAGTACTGCCAGGCAGCGCAGGATTTTCATCTGCTGACAACTTGGATAAAAGCTGGGAGCGCGACTCGATGGTAGTTTTAACCCAATCGATGGTGCGCTACAAATTAAGTCACTGGTCGGGTGAGTGGTTAAGTCTATTTATCCTCAACGTGCATAGCGATCATTTCAAACGAAGTAATATTATTCGTACCGAAAATTATCTGTTAGCCCTGCCGCGCTGGTTGGTCGCCACACTCATTCTGCTCTTAGTCAAACCAGTGGATTCTCAATCCGCCTTAGAACGTCTGCAATATTGGTTTCCCCATGTTAATTTTAATCGGCCACGTATAGGTGACCTACTAAGAATTCTTTTGCAGATCTGTTGGCTACTGACTTTCCGTCCCACCGCCGTGCACAAAAAAGCTGAATACTCCTATATTGGCAATCGCTGGCGTGGTTGGCAATTTGCGAGGGCCGAACAAGAACGAGAACAAGCGCAAGAACTGACACAAGAACTTTTGCGAGAAACTGGCGTCGTTGAACCAGCACAGTGGCAAAAAAAAACCAACAGGGAATTGACTCAAGAGCTGCCAAAACATTGGGAAAAGGTCAGCCAATGGATCGCCGGGTATCCCTTTAGTAAATCAAGAGTGGGGCGCTACTGTTATTACTTGCTGGCAGCAATTCTAACCTGGTTTTGCATAACCACACCCTTTAGTCTCGCGGCACAGCTATTGTTTGCCCTGCTGCTTTTTATTGTCGCCTTGTGGGTGCGCCGTTATCGCGGCGCAGTCCCCGGTCTCGTGCTTATTACGCTGTCGGCCGTCGCCACCAGCCGCTATATTTGGTGGCGTTGCACCTCCACTCTCAATTGGGATGATAACGTGGATCTAGCCTTTGGCTTGATACTGCTATTTGCCGAATTTTATGCCTGTCTCATTCTGGTGCTCGGTTATTTTCAGACGGCGTGGCCCCTGACCCGCCCGATCCGCGCCTTGCCGAGCGACAGCAGTACCTGGCCGAGCGTTGATATCTATATTCCCACCTACAACGAACCGCTCTCAGTGGTGAAACCAACAGTGTACGCAGCACTCGCCATCGATTGGCCGCAGAAAAAATTAAACGTTTACATCTTAGATGATGGCAATCGTCAGGAGTTTAAAGAGTTCGCCGCCATCAGCGGCGCAGGCTACATTGTTCGCGCACAACATACCCACGCCAAGGCGGGCAATCTCAATCATGCCATGACCATCACCCAAGGTGATTTTATTACGATTTTTGATTGCGACCATATTCCCACGCGCTCTTTTCTGCAAATCACCATGGGCTGGTTTCTGCATGATGACAAGCTGGCCTTGGTGCAGAGCCCGCACCATTTTTTCTCCGCCGATCCGTTTGAGAAAAATTTGCAAAACTTTCGCGACCGCCCCAATGAAAACGAACTTTTTTACGGCCTGTGTCAGGATGGCAATGATTTATGGGATGCAGTTTTTTTCTGTGGTTCTTGCGCGATACTAAAACGCGGCCCGTTGCTGGAAGTCGGTGGCATTGCCATTGAGACCGTGACGGAGGATGCCCACACCGCGCTGAAATTACACCGCTTGGGTTATCACTCGGCTTACATTAAAATTCCGCAGGCTGCCGGCTTGGCCACTGAAAGCCTGTCGGCCCATGTCGGCCAACGCATACGCTGGGCGCGGGGCATGACCCAAATTTTTCGCCTCGATAACCCCATGTCAAAGGGTGGACTCTCATTTGCCCAACGAATTTGCTACACCAATGCCATGCTGCATTTTCTCAACGGCCTGCCAAGGATGATTTTCCTCACCGCGCCCTTGGCCTTTCTGCTGTTTAATGCCTACATCATTTATGCCCCAGCCGTTACCATCGCGCTTTACGTGATACCGCACTTGGTGCATTCGAGTATCAGCAACTCCCGCATGCAGGGCAATTATCGACGCTCCTTTTGGGCGGAGATGTACGAAACTGTGTTGGCCTGGTACATCCTCTGGCCATCATTAGTAGCACTATTCGCGCCCTCAAAAGGCAAATTTAACGTCACCGTGAAAGGCGGTGTGATTGATAAAAACCATTTTGATTGGTCCACGTCAAAACCCTATCTTATTTTGATTTCGCTTAATCTGTTGGGGCTCGTTTTTGGCCTATACCGGATATTTTTCTCCTCTGGGGGAGAAACCTCAACCATTATCCTCAATCTGGCATGGACGGTCTATAACCTGATCATTCTCGGCGGCGCGGTCGCAGTGGCAGAAGAAACTCGCCAGGTGCGGCGCTTTCACCGTGTTGAATTTGAGCTTCCAGCTATAATCCAAGCGAAGGATGGTAAACTGCTGCAGTGTGAAATCGTCGATTATTCCGAAGGTGGGCTGGGAATAAAAGTGCATAGCACCGAAGGCTTACAAATTGACGACGAGTTAACCGTCATTATGAAATTGGGTAAAAGGGAGTTTGCCTTTCCATCGCAGATTATCAATCTGGGCAAGGCACGTGTCGGGGTGCGCTTCGATAAATTTTCTCAGGAGCAAGAGCGCGATTTGATACTCTGCACTTTTGCCCGTGCCGATGCCTGGATTAACTGGAACGAAGGTCGCACGGTGGATAGGCCACTGGAAAGCCTGAGAGAAATTATCGATATCGGCATCAAAGGTTATGGCAGATTGTTCCACTACCTGACGCCACATGCACCCGCATTAAAAAACCAGCTGATGCCCATGATGAACTTTATCAAAAGTTTTTTACCTCAACCACCGCGAGTCGCCAATGCGTATTGATCACCAATGAACATAACTGCAGAAAACAAGATGCACACAGCAAACCGACGGACTGGTGTTTTAAAAACATCGCTGCTCTGTTTGTTCGTCTGCTCGCTGGTTTCACTCAATTGCGTTGCTGCTGCGCCTGATCCTGCTGTTGATTCTGCGCCGCAGGTTGCCGCACCCAGCTTGCCCAATTCGCCCAAACTTATTGAACGGGAAGAAGAGGTCATTTTTACCGAAAAGCGCTACTTTAAAGACTTAACCCCCAATTCGCCCATTATGCTGCAGGGTGGCCTCGGCATGACACATATCGACTTTGGCACGCGCGGCGACGAAATTATAAAATCCGCCAGCGTACACTTCAGCTATACCCCCTCACCGGCTTTAATAACCAATCTGTCGCATATTAAGGTGTATCTCAACGATGAGTTGATTGGCGTACTACCTACCAAAGCGACCTCGATGAACGAGCTGCCAAACAAAGAACTGCCCATCGATAAGGAAAAAAAGATCGGGCAATTAACCCAAACTCTCGCCATTGATGCGCGCTTATTTAAAAGCTTTAATCAGCTGCGCTTAAATTTTATTGGCCACTACGCAGAAATGTGTGAAGACTTAACCCATACCAGTCTCTGGGCGGATATCAGCACAGATAGTTTTCTAGAACTTGAAATACAACCGTTGGCCCTGGTTAACAATCTGAATATTTTTCCCGAACCTTTTTTCGATAAACGTGATTTTCGCAAACTCAAATTGCCTTTTGTTTTTGCAGCACAGGCGTCGAAAGAAACGCTGCACACTGCCGGCATTCTTGCGTCCTGGTTTGGCGCGCAAGCTGACTGGCGCGGCGCGCAATTTCCCGTCTATCAAGACGAACTGCCGGACCATCACGCGATAGTATTCGCCACTAACGATGAACGACCGGCTTTTTTACGCGACTACCCCAAAGTAGACGCGCCCACCGTGGAAATAATTTCACATCCCTATAATCGTTTTGTGAAACTGCTGTTAGTGCACGGCAGGGATCACAAAGACCTGGAGACAGTCGTCAAAGGCGTGGTGTTGGGACAGGCCATTTTGGGTGGACATGCCTCCACCGTGCGAGATCTGCAACCGATCGCCGAACGCGAACCCTATGACGCACCTGCTTGGGTGCGAACGGACAGAGCGATGACCATCGGCGAACTGGTGGAATCACCACTCGACTTGCAAGTACAAGGTTATCAGGCCGATCCGATACGCGTAAACCTGCGAGTGCCTGCGGATCTGTTCACCTGGGAGAGTGATGGTATTCCGGTGGATCTCAAGTATCGCTACACACCACCGGTGCTATTAGATGAATCGCGCTTGAGTGTTAGCATCAACGACGAATTTATCGAGGCCTTCCACCTCAATCAAACCGGTGAACCGGGAGACTCCAGCCGCGTGCGTGTACCGCTGGTAGAAGATTGGTTATTTGGCCCCTCCAGCCAATTGCATATCCCCGCCTTCAAATTAGGTTCGCGCAATCAGTTGCAGTTTCGTTTTTCCTTTGCTCGTTTAAAACGTCAGGGCTGTGCTGATGACCCACTCTTTAATACCAATGCGTCGATCGACGCCAATTCGGTGATTGATTTTACCGGCTTTCCCCATTATGCCGCTATGCCCAACCTGAGCCATTTTGCCAATATCGGCTTTCCGTTTACTCGCATGGCTGATCTCTCGGATACGGTAGTCGTTTTTAACGATAACCCCAGTAAAGCGGAAATCTATACGCTGTTAAATGTCTTAGGTCACCTCGGCGCTTCCACTGGTTATCCCGCGCTGGGTTACCAATTGGTAAGCCCTGCAGATACGCAATCGATTCAGAAAAAAGATCTGCTGGTTATAGGTTCGCTCAATCAAGCTAAGTGGAATGAAAGCGGACAGGATAAATTGGAAGACAAACTGCCGCTATTGATCGAACAGACCAAACGTGCAATTGCTCCACCAATTGGCTTACAAACCGAAGCTTACCAATGGTTTGGTTTCAAAAACGAACATGACTTGCGTTCTTCACACAACATTGAAGTGGAAAGCACTGGCAGCATCGGCGCTATCATCGGTTTCGAATCGCCGGTATCGGCCAGTCAAAGTGTGGTGGCGTTACTAGCTAACTCTCCCACACAACTGGCGATCATCAGCGAATCCTTAGCGGATTTCGACAAGGTCAATCAGATTCGCGGCTCCACAGTGATTTATCGGGACAACACTATTGCGAGTTTTTCGGTGGGCAAAAATTACTATATCGGTGGACTGCCGACATTGACCTTGGTTTGGTATCACCTTTCGCGGTATCCCATCGTGTTGGCGTTTGTCGCCATCTTTGCCGTGGTGATTATCGCTTTTGCGTTTTGGCGTATTCTGAAAGCCATTGCTAAAAATCGGCTGCAAGGCTGAAGACTAACTTCCTGTAGGATGGGTGGAGCGAAGCGTAACCCATCATTTTTTCCCAATTTAATATGATGGGTTAAGCTTCGCTCCACCCAAC
>OBEQ013069367.1_pt1 | contig 14767 bp, 12 predicted proteins | sample 1670901 | NCBI WGS metagenome assembly OBEQ01 (sample SAMEA104232315, study PRJEB22302) | groundwater metagenome | biome: forest; feature: aquifer; material: groundwater | place: USA | collected 2011-08-07 | depth 5.4 m
AGACAGGCTTGAGGAAGAATTTTTCATAGTTTACGGAGATGAGTACACGACAATAAACTTGGAGAAAATGCTCAAGTTTCACAAGCAGAAAAGAGGAGACGGAACATTAGCAATTCACAAATCAGACCACCCACAGGATTCAACTGTAGCTAAAATTAACAAAAATAGAAAAATATTAAATCTTGTTGAAAAACCCGGGGATGAATGGGAGAAATACGGCAATCTAACAGTAACGCCGTTATTCGTACTGAAAAAAGATGTAATAAGTTTCATTGAAAAGAATAGAGAAATAGATTTTGCAAAAGACGTATTCCCAAAAATGCTCAAAAAGGGTAAATTACTTTTTGGATACGTCACAGAAGAGTATGTAAAAGACATCGGAACCCCAGATAGATACGTGGAAGTAAGCAGATACGTAAAAAAAAATAATTAATTAGATAGCTTCGGATCGATGACCATGCTCAGATTCTCCATTCAACAGTCTTCCTAAATTGACTTCTCGCCATCCAGTGAAGATCTGTACGGCTCCTGCATCTCGTAATCTTTGAATAACTTCCGGTCTATCTATGCTAGGAATACCAATTGGAACTGAACCCGCTTCTCTTGCGGCAATGATACCATTATGCGAATCTTCAAAAACTAATTGACGCCTTGGATCAATGCCCAAACGCTGTGCTGTTTTTAAATAAACTTCCGGGTTAGGTTTTACATTGCTAACGTCCTCTTTGAGGATAATATTTTGAGGATCGAAAAGTTGATCAAGGCCTGACTTTTGAAGAATTAATTTTGCATCTTGTGTTTCTGTCAACGACCCTATAGCCACAGGTAAACCCCTCGCTCTTATTTGCTCAAAAATTTCCAGAAATCCTTCTCTCGGAGGCATGTCAGTAAGAACATCACGAAGATTTCTGTACATGTCTCGGTCGTAACTATCCATACTGGCTAACTTAGCTTCCCTTGTTTCTTCATCGGTCTGCTGCCAAAGACCTCTATCAATTGCTAATTGAAGTATTTCTCTCATGATTTGTTCATGTGGTCCACCAATGAAATGAGGAACAATTGTAAAGGTTTGGGGGTCCTTAAAACTTAAGCTAATGCCTAAAGACTCAGCAGTAGCCACATGGGCTGCCCAATGTTGGGGTTCAAGGTCAACAACTGTTCCCTCCAAGTCAAAAGCAACTCCTTTGATCTTTCGTCCGTCAATTACAAGACTATTGCTCATTCTAGACCGAGATTATAGCATATTCCCTCAATAAAATGGCGCTTGCTTTTGGTTTTGATAATTTCTAGAATAGATCGGCCTGCTGGGAAGAAAGTAAAATGATTATTTCGAGAGCTGCCTCCGAACCCATTTTTAAAATATGATAGAAGCCAATATCCTGCATGAGGGGTTTTTACCTGAAAGAGCAGTATTAGCTCAAAGACTATTGAATATCAAATCTCTTGAAGAAAGCCAACGCGAAAAAAGAGAAGCTCCTGATGCAGTTATTCTTTTGGGTGGAGGAGGATCTACGGGCAAAAAATATGGACCGCTCTTTGCTCGAGCAGGATTGCCAGTTTCTGTCATTTTAGACATTAATTCGGAAGAAAGCTCAGTTTCAAGAGCCAGTCTACCTCAAGCGGAATATCATCAAATCTCACCTGATTTTTCGGAAGAGGATTTGGGACTAGTATTCGACAGGTTTCCCAAAGCAGCGTTGGTAGTTATGACCCCCCAGGAAACGCATGCGGACATACTACTAAAGTTAGCTCCATTAATTGCTACACGAGGTACTCCTGTATGGATTGATAAACCATTAGCTATGTCTGCACAGGAGGCAGTTTCAGTATCAGACGTATTAGAGCGTTACCCAGGCTTAGCCCAGCAGGTTTTGTCAGGAGGATACACTCTTGATAAAGCAACACCAGAACTAGCTTTGTTGGGAGCATTCGGTCAAAACTATCCTTTAGTTGATAAAGTAAAACCCGCAGATGAAAATAGTCCTGACTTTGCTTCTACATATTTAGTCGATAACGCCAGGGAAGAATTGGGAAAATTAAGAAACGTACGCTTTTTATTTGTAGAAGGTCGCGAAGACATCAGGGAAGTTGTAGGCAAATATGGCAGGACACATTTGGCGCTTTATCCGGGGGGTGGAATGACCGGTGATTTACTAGAACACCTCACAGAAAAGCTTATTAGGGAAGGTGTTCTAGATCTTGATGCGGAATTCTTGTCTGTTTATCTTGGTTATACGCCAATGGGTCTTTCAAGAACTTCTTTTCCATGGCAAGTACCCCAAGACAAAGGATTGGCTGAAACTGAAGGAGAAATTATTTTGTTTGGTAAAGATCACGCCCCCGTTTTATTGTCATATGGTAAGAGAGGAGCACAGTTTTTAGGGGATGTTCGCAGGTCAAAGCTCACTTTTGAGCATGCTACATTGGAAACTCAATACATAACGACAAAAAGTGGAAAATCAAATATTTTTGTAGTTTCAAATGAAGGAGGACCAACTCATAGATATTTTATAGACGAGGATCCATATGTCTTAATGCTTAACCGCTTTAAGGCTTTATGGAGTGGAGATTTGCAAGGCAGTGGAGGTTTGTATTCTCAACTGGTTAACGCTTTTTTGATTGAGGACATTTATCGTATTTGGCAAAAAAGAGATCCAGTCCTTTTTCGACAGTCTCCAAAAGCAGGAAAATTTAAAGAGCACGTTCATAGAGCTTCCGAAGAATACCAAAGGAGGCAAGATGCCGATCTAGAACTTATTCGGAAAATGGGCTAAGATAGGCTTGTTTAGAAATCAAATGTTGAATAAAATTACCAAAATATGATTATTTCGAGAACGCCTCTCAGGATAAGTTTTGTTGGCGGGGGGTCGGATATTCAAAGTTATTACAAACACAAAGCCGGCGCTGTTGTTTCGACCGCAATAGATAAATATATTTACATAACAGTTAACAAGAAGTTTGACAATACAATTCGAGTCAGCTACTCAAAACAAACAGAAAATGTTGATCATGTAGACCAAATAGAACATAGCCTCATACGTGAGTGTTTAAAAATGGTAGGAATAGATAGGGGGATAGAAGTAACTTCAATGGCTGATATCCCTTCTGAAGGAACTGGACTTGGTTCATCAAGCGCTTATGCAGTTGGACTTCTTAACGCTTTATATGCGTACTTGGGCAAACATGTAAATGCAGAAAGATTGGCCCGCGAAGCCTCAAAAATAGAAATAGATATATTAAAAAGTCCAATTGGTAAACAAGACCATTATATTGCAGCATATGGCGGGCTTCAGTACATACAATTTAATCCAGATGATAGCGTATATGTTGATCCGATAATTTGTTTATCACAGACAAAACAAGAATTAGAGAGCCGAATGCTTCTTCTGTATACAGGTCTCACAAGATCTGCTAATCCTATCTTAGAAAAGCAAACCAACAACATGGCAAAGAAAAAAAATAAGAGAAATACCATGTCAAAAATGGTTGCACTTACTAAGAAAATGCAAGTAGCTCTGAATAAAAACAAAGTTGATACAATTGGTGAGCTTTTACACAAAAACTGGATTCTTAAGAAAACAATGGCAGAAGGAGTTAGCAATAGTACAATAGATGGTTGGTACGCAAAAGCTAGGAAAAATGGGGCCACGGGCGGGAAGATTCTCGGAGCAGGAGGAGGAGGATTTTTACTATTGTATGTGGATCCCAAATATCATAAGAAAATTATAAAAGCACTTCCCGATCTTTCGCCCATGTCATTTAAGTTTGAACCGCAGGGAAGTAAAATTATTTTCGTAGGGGAATAATATGTCAAAGAGAAAGAAAGCAAAAAGAAAAAAAATAGTTAAAAATGCGCTATTAGATCCTCGGGAATTCATAGCAGTATATTTTTATGAAGTAAAAAGGTGTTTAGAATCATTGGACAAAGATAAATTGGAATTGGCCATTGATATGATTATTGAGGCATATAAGAACGATAGAAAAGTATTTATTTTCGGAAATGGAGGCAGTGCCTCAACAGCATCGCATATGTCAGCCGATTTAGGTAAAGGAACGCTTCAAAGAGTTTATGACAATACGGAAAGACGGCTTCGGGTGATCTCTCTTACCGATAACGTGGCTTTGATGACTGCTTTTGCAAATGATTTGTCTTTTGATGATATTTTTGTACAACAGCTTCGAAACTTGGTCGAAACAGATGATCTGGTTATAGCACTATCGGGAAGTGGAAATAGTCCAAATGTGGTAAAGGCTGTAAAATATGCAAAAGCCTGTGGCGCAAAAACGATAGGACTTCTTGGATTTAAAAATGGAGGAAAGCTGGGAAAAATGGTTGATTGTGCAGTTATAGTTGATAGTACTCATTATGGACCGATTGAAGATGTTCAGCTTGTATTAAATCATCTTATAGCTTCTTGGATAGCAAAGATCAAAAATATTCACGATAAAAAAATTGGATTGGAAAATGAAAATAAAGCCGTCCCCTTCCGATAATTTTTTTAGTCTCTTGAATTTGATTTCGTGTTTTTTAAATGCTATCCTATAGGAAATGACAGAAACAAGGGAATTGTCTCCAAACCCAGAGCAGCCACGTAGATATGACGCAATTGTTATTCCATCATATGGAATGTCTAAGTGGGTGCTTCCAGAGAGTCCCTGGGTACATGAAAGACCTTTCAATGAGTATAGAATGACTGCCTTTGACGGCTGGCTTTGTAAAGCGACTATTATAAAGTGGAATGAACAAAAATTGAAAACGGGAACTGGACCTATGGTCTTTATAAGCGGAGCCAAAATATTTCCCAATGATCCGAAAAACGATGCAGACTTGATGAGGCTTTTCTTAGAACAACATGGAATACCAGGGGATAGAATAGTTCAATTAAGAGATGGCACTAATACTGTCAATGTAGTTACCCACATTCAAGAAACGCTTAGACGCCATGGAATTTCAAGAAAAATTTTAGCTATTTATTCAGACTTTCATGATAGGTTTCCTCAACTCCTCCAAAACTATGGAATAAGCTCGGATACTGCGGTTGCAGAAGAGATACTTTCTGAAAGTGACCCAGTCTTTAAAAGGGCTTGGGAAGGGGGATATCTTACAGACAAAGAGGGGAACACTCGCTTTGTTCCTGGTATAAAAGATGACTCTAGTTATAAAAAGATAAAAAAATCTGAAGCCCAATGGGCAAAAAGACTGAAATTAGACCGTAAAGGATATTCAATAAGAGCATTAAGTTCAGTCATTACACCTCTGATGGGAGCGCGTCCTGTTGATGTAATCGGAAGAAAAACCGTAACTGGTTTTGCAAGTAAACCAACTTTCTCACGAAGACCCCTCCGGCCTTAATCTCAATTTTGATTTGGTCCACCGGAAAATGGTAAAATAGGCAACTATGATTAGCTTTGTTGTGCCTGCATTTGACGAAGAGGAGAGTTTGCCCTATTTTTACAAAGAGCTTATTAAAGTTGCTCCTAAGCTCTCCAAAAATTACGAAATAATATTTGTTGATGATGGATCTGCGGACTCCACCTTAAAAATACTAAAAGATTTAGAAAAAAAAGACAAAAGAGTTAGAATCTATTCCTTTAGAAAAAATCAAGGGAAAGCAGAAGCATTATCGATGGGATTTCAGAAAGCAAAAGGGGACTTTGTCGTGACTTTGGATGCAGATTTACAAGACAAGCCGGAAGAGATTATAAAACTTTGGAAAGAATCAAAAAAAGGATGGGATGTAGTTTGTGGATGGAGAAGGGGGAGGAGAGATAGCTTTGGCAAAAAAATCTTTTCCAAATTCTTTAATTTTCTCGTATCACTTTTTTGGAGTTTCAAATTTCATGATATGAATGGGGGGCTTAAGCTTTATAAATCTTCCGTCGCTAAATCCTTAAAGCTCTACGGGGGAATGCATAGATTTATCCCTCTTTTGGTTCATGAGGAGGGATTCACCGTTACTGAGGTTCCTATTATCCACCAGGAAAGAAAATTTGGTAAATCAAAGTACGGAATATCAAAAGTGGTTAAAAATCTTCCAGATATGCTGACAATGCTTTTTCTTAGTAGATACAGTAAAAGGCCTCTCCATTTTTTTGGTTTTGTCGGCGGAATTATTTTTCTAGTCGGAGTTTTGATTCTTATTTATCTTTCAATTATTCATTTTCAGGGTCATGCTATTGGAAGAAGACCTCTTTTATTTTTGGGAATGCTTTTGGTGATTTCAGGTTTTCAAGTTCTCTTCACAGGCCTTTTAGCAGATCTAATTATAAGTTTGAATAGCTCAAACAACGACGGATCAAATATTCTGCTAAAATATTCTAGTAAGGAATAATGAAGCCTCAAGATATTGCCTTTTTGTTTATACTTTTAGCACTCCTCTTTCTAAGAAAGCCTAAATACTTTCTAACGTTAGGTTTGGTCTGTTTATTTATATCCATACCCTTGTTCTACTTTCAAGTTTTCTTTACAGCACAACGTCTTGTTATGTACGGGGCAGGATTCATTCTTATCGCAATTCCTTTAATAATTATTGAAGAGAAAAATAAATGAAAATAGGAATTGATATAAGCCAAATTCAATATAAAACAGGGGTTTCAAACTATCTTCTAAACCTTGTTGAGAATATGATTAAGATCGATAAAAAAAACGAATATATACTCTTCTTCAGTTCCTTGCGAAGAAATCTCAAATCTCAAATCTCAAATCTCAAATCTGACAATGTAAAAATTAAGACGTTCAGAATTCCGCCGACTCTACTAGATATCCTTTGGAATAGGCTCCATGTTTTACCGATTGAGTCTTTGATTGGTAATGTCGATATTTTTATTACTTCTGATTGGACAGAGCCCCCAGCAAAAAAAGCGAAAAAGGCTACAATCATCTACGATTTGATTGTTTATAAATATCCAGAGGAAACACACAGCAGGACAGAATTTAATCCGTTTAAATTTATAATTTCGCCAAACATAGTCGCGTCTCAGAAAAGAAAGCATAAGTGGGTTAAAAAAGAATCAGACCTCATTTTCTGCATCTCAGAGGCTACGAAAAAAGATGCAGTAGATGTTTTAGGTTTAGACTCAAACAAGATAAAGGTAGTCTATCCGGGACTTTAATATGGTAATAGGTATTGATGGAAACGAAGCTAATATTGAGCACAGAGTCGGAATCGGCGAGTACGCTTACGAATTGCTTAGAGAATTCGAACGATTTAAGATTGATGATTTAAGATTTAAGATTTACCTCAAGGAACTACCATTAAATCACATGCCGAAGGAGAGGGAAGGGTGGAGGTATTTAATTTTTGGTCCAACAATGCTTTGGACACAATTCGCTCTTCCATTAAAGTTGTTTGCATCAAGAAATAAACCGGATGTTTTCTTCAGCCCCTCCCATTATCGTCCAAGATTTTCCCCTGTTCCGACAGCAATATCGATAATGGACTTGTCTTTTATTAAATATCCCCAGCTCTTTAATAAGAAAGATTTAAATCAGCTTGGAGCGTGGACTGCCTATTCTGCCAGGAAAGCCAGCCTTGTCTTTACTATAAGCGATTCTAGCAAAAATGATATAATTAGGCAGTACAATTTAGAGGCAAATACAGTCGTTGTGACGCATCTTGGGATCAAGAGCGATCGGCAAAAGATTATAGTGAAAAACGTTAAGGAAAAATATGGAATCAGGGGAGATTTTGTTTTGTTCGTCGGCACGATTCAGCCCCGCAAAAATATTTCAAGGCTCATCGAAGCTTTTTCAAAAGTGTCCAACAAGAGCTTGCTGCTGGTTATAGTTGGAAAAAAGGGGTGGCAATATGAAGATATTTTTGACGCGCCCAGAAAATTTGAAATCGAAGACAGAGTAAAGTTTTTGGATTTTGTTGCGGATGAAGATCTTTTTGCTTTGTACGGGGAGGCATTGTGCTTTATTTTGCCAAGCTTATACGAGGGGTTTGGATTACCAATTCTTGAAGCGATGAAGTATGGATGCCCAGTAATTACGAGTAATGTCTCAAGTATGCCAGAAGCAGGAGGAGACGCCGCTTTGTATGTGGATCCGCAGGATGTAGATGACATTGCTAAAAAAATTGAACAGCTCGTTTCGGATGAAAAACTTAGAAAAGAGTTAATTGAAAAAGGATACAAGCAGATAAAAAAATTCTCATGGGAAAAGACGGCAAAAGAAACTCTAGCTGCGCTTGAGTCTCTTAGTATTAAGAAGCAAATATAAAGTATTAAGTATGGAAAGTAGAAATTTTAGCAAAAAAGTTTGGAATAGAATTAAAACCATAACAACTGAGCTTATTGTTTTTATCCTACATTTGGTGGGACACATTCCTTCGCACTTTGTTCGAAGATTTTTTTATAGAATTTGTGGAGTAAAAATAGGCAAAGGATCCACACTTCACATGGGAGTAAGGTTTTATAATCCGCGCAATATATCAATTGGGGAGGATGCTATTGTTGGAGAGGGTAGCGTGCTTGACGGAAGGGACAAAATCGCGATTGGAAATCATGTCGACATTGCAACAGAAGTTATGATTTACAACTGTGCCCATGACGTAGACGATGAGAGCTTTAAGGCTGTTTGCGCGCCAGTTCTGGTAGAAGATTACGTTTTTATTGGTCCACGATCCATAATTTTGCCTGGAATTAAGGTGGGCAGAGGGGCGATTGTAGGAGCCGGGGCAGTTGTTACAAAGGATGTTGAGCCATTTAAAATTGTGGGAGGAGTTCCGGCAAAAGAAATAGGAGAAAGAGCGAACAAAGATCCACATTACAGACTGGGAAGAGCTGCCGCCTTTCGATGATACATTCGACATGCTTTCACTCTGACGATGAGTCATCGGAACGAGCAGTATAAAATGCTTCTATCGATAATAGTAATCAACTACAAAACAGCAGACTTAACAAAAAAATGCGTTGAGTCTATTTACTCCTTGCTTGGCAAAAAAATAGGAGACGATGTTGAAGTAGTTATTGTTGATAATGATTCGGGAGATATGGAGATAAAAAAATTACAAAGCATTCGAGATAAATTAGGATTCAAGCTTTTGATCAGCAAAAAAAACTTAGGGTTTGCCGCAGGGTGCAATTTAGGAGCAGAAATGTCTGAGGGTCAATTGTTGCTTCTCCTAAACTCAGATACCAAAGTAGAAGGTGGTATATTTGAAATGGCCCACGCTTTAAAGAAAACTGATAGATTTGCAATTTTAGGAGGAAAAATATTAGGTGAGGACAAATCGGTGGAGAAATCATCGGGTAAATTTTATAATCTTTGGAATCTTTTTTTGATGTTAAGCTTGGGAGAAAGATTTGGAATCGTAAGATTCTCCCCGAAGGATTTTAAAAAAGTAGACTGGGTATCAGGAGGCTTCATGATGATCAAAAAAGATGTTTTCGATAAGCTTGAGGGTTTTGACGAGAGCTATTTCATGTATCTTGAAGATATGGATCTATGTTTAAGGGCAAAAAAAAATGGATATTTGACTTACTACTATCCAAACGCATCGGTAATTCACAAAAAACATGCAAGTGCGTCCCGCCAGTTTGCAATCTTTAACATTTACAAGTCTCTGATTATTTTCTATAAAAAAAACGAGAATAAATTAAGGTATAATATTGCAATAGCCTTGCTCTATTCAAAAGTGCTGGTCGCGTTATTTATTGGGAAAATTTTTGGAAGAAGGGCAATAGTTCAAACTTATGAGGAAGCTCTTAGACTATTTTAATAATTCTAGGAAAAAGATTCTCTCCTTAATTTTTGATAATATCTTATTTCTCGAAACAGTCTTCCTCTTAATATTTATTCCCCTATTTCCAAAAATCCCCCTTCTTAGCGTAAAGTACACATGGGTTTATGTTAGAGCTGAGGACTTTATAGTTTTATTCGTTATAATTTCTTGGATAATACTGCTTTTGCGAAGAAAAATTACACTGCGAACACCGCTAACGCTTCCCATTCTCATATTCTGGATTATTGGGGCAATTGCCACCATTGATGGTATTCTTATTGTTTTTCCAATGCTTGCAAATGTTCACCCCAATGTAGCATTTCTTAGTCTTGTCAGACACATTGAGTATATGAGCTTATTCTTCGTAGCTTATTTCGGCATGAAGGATAAAAAAGCGCTGCGCTTTATTATATCTGCATTAATTGTTGCCCTATTAGGGGTTGTACTTTACGGATTTGGGCAGAAATATTTAGGATTTCCCGCATATCTTACAATGAATGAGGAATATGCAAAGGGCATTCCGATTCAGCTTTCTCATCTATCTAGGGTTCCTTCCACTTTTGGAGGACACTACGATTTGGCAGCATATCTAGTTCTGATAATTCCCATACTTGCCAGCTTATTTTTTGGATTCAAGAATTGGTTAGTAAAGACAGCGTTGTTAGCTGTATCATTTCTTGGATTTGTTTTGCTTCTTATGACTGTCTCAAGGATTTCATTTTTCGCTCTATTCGCTTCTCTTTTGATTGTTATTTTCTTTCAAAAAAAGAAATTAGTTCTTGTATCCATTCCTCTTGTTGGGGTTATGGTGATTTTGCTCTTAAGCCTTCAGCCCACGCTTCTCAATCGTTTTAAAAGTACTGTCAGTCAGGCCGATGTCATGGTAGATGCAAAAACAGGTGAATCGCTTGGTAATGTAAAGTTTGTTCCAAAGGAATATTTTCAAGATAAACTAGTACTTCAGCGAAGAGTTAAAGATAGGGGCGAGCTGAATTTGGCGATTTCAGGACAGAATCAAGATGTTAATTTTTCATCTGCTTCGGCAGTTCTTCCATACAGATTTATTCCTCCACAAGTTCCTCTGGTAACTGCTATTAACGCCTCCACGGGAGAAAGTCTCACTCAGGGAACAGGCTATATTAACCTTTATCTTTCCCCGGTGATTAAAAGAGCGGGTAGCTTCTATTATGAGCTTCCCCCCGATGTTAAATCTTCGCCTTCTGCTCAGGTAATAGTACTTGCGGGAGACTTTCTAATCAAAAAAGCCTCTGCCTATGACCTCTCATTTACCACGAGATTTCAAGGAGAATGGCCAAACGCTTTGGAGGCATTTAGGAAAAATGTCTTGTTGGGTTCGGGATATGGATCGGTAAGTCTTGCTGTTGACAATAACTATCTTAGGACACTTGGGGAAGTTGGACTCTTAGGATTCGCCTCTTTCTTCGCTATATTCTTAGCTTTGGGAATTTACATTAAAAAAATATACAAAGACATAGATTCCCCTGTTGCCAAAAGCTTTGTCTTAGGTTTTGGAGCTGGTGTTTTAGGTCTTGCTGTTAACGCAACGCTTATCGATGTTTTTGAGGCGTCCAAAATCGCATTCCTTTTATGGGCGCTGTCTGGTATAACTCTTGGACTGCTAGCTTTGTATCAAAGAAAACAAATTGATCTTTACAGTGAGATTAAAAAAGCGGCGATATCACGACCAGCAATTATCGTATATCTACTGCTGCTTTGTATAGTTTTGTTCTCTCCAATACTTAACTCTTACTTCGTTGGGGATGATTTTACCTGGCTTAGATGGGTTTCAGACTGCAAAAACAATTGTCATCCCATCACAACGATCCTGAACTTTTTTACAAATTCTGATGGATTTTTCTATAGACCCGGCACAAAAGTTTATTTCTACTTAATGCACTCCGCTTTCTGGTTAAATCAAGTTATGTATCACCTAGTCTCTGTCCTCCTTCATTTTGCCGTAGCAATCCTATTCTTCATATTGGCAAAAAAAATTCTGCGAAACCATCTCTTAGCGATAGCTAGCGCATTAATTTTTCTCATATTAAGTGGAGGCACAGAAGCAATCTTTTGGATCTCTTCAACCGGGCACTTATTCACGGCTGCATTTGGACTTTTTGGGTTGCTTTTATTCATCCTGTGGGACGAAAAAAGAAAAACTTATTACTTTTTGGGAAGTTTTATATCTTTTTCCCTTGCGCTTCTTTTCAATGAAGGAGGAGTAGTTTATCCTGCGTTAATTGCGGCTTATGCTTTTAGAGAAGGCGGTTTGAGCCAAGTGAAAAATTTGATTAAAAGGAGAGATTATTTATCAGTTTGGATCCCTGTTTTTGTTTATTTCTTGGCACGATACGGGGCACATAGTCATTGGCTTTCGGGAGACTATAGCTATGATATTGTTAAGCTTCCCTTTAATCTTGTAGGCAATATTTTAGGATATGCATCTTTGGATTTAGTTGGTCCCGTAACCTTACCAGTCTATGAGTTTATTCGCACCTCCTTAAGGAGTCATATAGCAATTGCTGCAATATTGACTCTACTCATGTTCTTATTCTTTCTTCTATTTTATAAATATGTCATAAAAAGAGCGGGAAGTGAAGATAAAAGAATAATCGCCTTTGGCTTAATGTTATTTCTTATTCCCTTAATTCCATTCCTTCCTTTAGGAAATATCACCTCAAGATATAGTTATCTTTCTTCCGCGGGCTTGATTCTAATATTGATTTTGTTTTTAAAAAAAATTTACGAGTATCTTCATACTAACGGCCGCGAAATTGCAGTAGGCAGCACCTCGCTTCTAGTTATTATTTTCGGACTTCTTCATATGATTCAAGTTCAGCAAGCTTATTTCCATTGGGACGAAGCCGGAAATAAAGCTAGAAGATTCTTCATATCGATTGAAGCTTTATATTCCAATGATTGGTCGGGCAAGGATATGGAATTCCACTTTGTCAATATTCCCATAAGAGTGGGAGAAGCCTGGGGGTTTCCTGTGGGACTTGATAACGCAGTTTGGTTTGCATTCAAAAATGAAGATGCTAAAGTTTTCAAGCATAACGACCTTGACTCTGCTTTGAGTCAGGCAGGCTATTATCAAGCAAAACATGTTTTACTATTTAACTACGATGGAAGTGTTAAAGAAATTGAGCGCTTCAAGGGAGTTCCTCCTAATTTGATAATACCCCGGCAATAAATTAAAATAAGCACAATATGAATAGAGCCAAAATAGCACTTTTTTTGGCTATTCTCGTTCTTGGATTTACCCTTCGCCTATATAGATTTAATAACCCGATAGCAGATTGGCATGAGTGGAGACAGGCTGATACTTCTTCGGTTTCCAGGAATTTTGTATTGGGGGGATTTGACCTGCTCCATCCTCGATTTGACGATTTAAGTAACGTAGCCTCAGGCAAGGATAATCCGCAAGGATATAGATTTGTAGAGTTTCCAGTTTACAATTTATTCCAAGCTGGATTTTTTAAAATTTTTGGCGTCTTAACGCTTGAGGAGTGGGGAAGACTTGTCACTATTTTTTCATCCCTTTGCTCTGGCGTATTTATATTTTTCATTGTTCGCAAAAGGGCAGGTGAGGTAGCGGGGGCGGTCTCCTTATTTTTCTTTTCCCTACTTCCCTATAGCATTTATTACGGACGCGTAATTCTCCCAGATCCCATGATGGTCACTGCTATTTTAGCAGGAATATATTTTTTTGATAAATTCCTTTCTGAGGCAGGGAAAAACAAAAAAAGGTTCTATTTTGTTTTATCCGCGGTCTTTACCGCGGCGGCGCTTCTAATCAAACCATTTGCTATTTTCTTCACCCTGCCCATTGCATATCTTGCATTTGATAAATTTGGAGCCAGTTTGATCAAAAAATGGTATCTCTGGCTTTATCTAGCTGTGACAATACTTCCTCTTGTGCTGTGGCGGGGATGGATGACTCAGTTTCCGCAAGGGATACCCGCAAGTGACTGGCTTTTCAATCAAGGAAATATCAGACTTAAGGGATCCTTTTTTTATTGGATTTTTGCCGACAGACTATCGCGTTTGATTTTGGGATACTTCGGAATTTCTCTTTTGATCTTTGGCTTTTTATCAAAAATAAAAAAGCAAAACTTTTTCTTCTTTCTGTCCTTCGCTGTTTCGTCACTTGCCTATCTTGTGATTATTGCAGGAGGCAATGTCCAACATGATTATTATCAAATATTAATTCTTCCAACAGTTGCAATTTTTTTGGGACTGGGGGCAGATTTTTTATTATCCACTCAATCAAACAAACCTATCCCCTATTTAATCTTTGGCGTGATTGTCTTCTTCGCCTTGTTTTTCAGTTGGTATTTTGTCCGCGACTATTTCAATATAAATAACTCAGCAATTGTTACAGGAGGGCAGATTATTGATCAAATGACGCCAAAAGATGCAAAGATAATCGCTCTTTATAATGGAGACACTGCGTTTCTCTATCAAACAAGGAGAAAAGGATGGGCAAGTTTGGAAAAGGATTTGGCGGAAATGATTGCTATGGGAGCTGACTATCTTGCCCTGACTAATCCGACCAAAAGTGATTTATTTTTTTCAAAAAACTATAAAATAGTTTATTCCTCAGATACACTTCTTTTGTACGATCTCCACCTGCCTGCCGGCAGGCAGGACAAAAAACCATGAGAATCCTAATGGTCTCATCATATCTTCCCTATCCACTTTATTCTGGCGGAGATATTAGACTTTATAATCTTATGAAAAATCTAAAAAAAGATGGATATAAAATTACGCTAATTTGTGAGAAAAGGGATCATCAGACAAGCATTGATGTTGAAAAAGTTAGCCAACTCTGCGAGAAAGTTTTAACTGTTCCAAGAAAAAAACAATGGACTATTTCAAACATGATTAAAGCTTACGTTTCACTTAATTCTTTTCTTTCAGTAGGCCACAATCTCTCGCAAATGACAAGCTTGATCGCAAAAGAGGTTAAAAATGGGAAATATGACCTAATTCACGTAGAAACTTTTTATGTTTTTCAA